>Ga0255759_10000035_pt1 | contig 145864 bp, 138 predicted proteins | sample 101ome_20_FD_179959 | JGI IMG/M metagenome (GOLD analysis project Ga0255759, IMG submission 179959) | Coastal salt marsh microbial communities from the Groves Creek Marsh, Skidaway Island, Georgia - 101404AT metaG (version 2) | ecosystem: Environmental > Aquatic > Marine > Intertidal zone >... | reverse complement strand
GTCAGATGCTGAACCCAATAGGTATCCAGACCCCTCCGCAAAAGAATTGGTTGCCAGTTTACGCCATTGCTTTGGTGTGCCGTCAGAATTGGGCGTTGTGTTAGGGAATGGTTCTGATGAGTTGATACAACTGATATTAATGGCAATGCATCAAGGTGCCAGCATCATGGCGCCCACCCCGAGTTTTGTCATGTACCGGCATATCGCAACGTCTTTAAGTTTGCCTTTTGTCAGCGTTCCTTTAAATGAAGACTTTAGCCTGGATGTGCCAACGATGATCTCTGAGATAGAACGGCATGATCCTGCGGTGATTTTTTTGGCTTACCCGAATAATCCAACCGCTAATTTGTTTCATGATGAAGATATACGGGCTATTCTCAACGCAGCTAATGGGCTGGTCGTGATTGATGAGGCTTATCAGCCCTTTGCGCGGAAAAGTTTTTTGAATCGTGTGTCAGAGCATGAAAATTTAATCGTCTTGCGTACGGTTTCAAAACTTGGTTTGGCTGGATTGCGCCTGGGTTTTCTTGTTGGCCATCATAATCTGACGGATGATCTGGAAAAAATACGCCTGCCTTACAATATCAATATTTTTACCCAGCTAACAGCGACATTTGCTTTTAAACATATGGATGTGTTGGATGATCAGGCCGCTACTCTGTGTAATCAACGAGAACGTTTGCTCAAAAAACTTTCTTCATTATCGGTTGTCAGGGTTTTTCCGAGCGAGGCTAATTTTATTTTATTTTCGTTGCTCTCGGATTCTGCCGAACGAGTTTTTGAAGAGTTAAAAGAAGCGGGTGTGTTAATAAAAAAAATGGGGCATGTGCCCGGGTTGCCAGATGAATGTCTGCGCGTCACAGTCGGCACACGTTCAGAAAATGATCTGTTTTTTGAAAAAATAGGGTCAATTCTAAAATAGAAGAGCTTAAGGCGTGCGCTTCAGCCGGGTTTTTTCCTTTCGAGCCGTGTTTGACAAGCAAATAAAAATAAAAATATGATAAAATTCCGTCAATAAGTGCCGTGCAAAACTTGCATGCGTAATTTACGATGATTTTATGGAGATTTAGATGAGCGAACAGGTGGTAGATAAGCGCAGGCGTCTTTTTTTAACAGCTGCAGCGACTGCAGTCACGGGTGTTGGTGCTGCATATGTAGCGGTTCCCTTTATAGCGTCAATGAATCCAAGTGATCGAGCAAAGGCAGCAGGTGCGCCGGTTGAGGTTGATATTTCGAAATTAGAATTAGGGCAGCTAATTCGTGTCGAATGGCGTGGAAAACCTGTTTGGGTTCTTAAGCGCAGTGAACAATCCTTGGCTGAAATTGCCGAAATGACCGATATCTTAAGGGATCCAGATTCCAATGAGTCTGAGCAACCTGAGTCCTGTAAAAATGTTGGCCGATCAATAAAGCCTGAAGTCTTTTTAGCCGTCGGGATCTGTACCCATCTTGGTTGTTCGCCAACGTATAGACCTGAAGTTGCTCCCGATGACTTAGGGCCTGACTGGAAAGGAGGGTTTTTCTGCCCTTGTCATGGTTCTTTGTTTGATTTGTCAGGGCGTGTTTATGCAGGGGTGCCTGCACCTTTAAACTTAGTTGTGCCGCCGCATGAATATGTGACGGAAACTAAAATATTAATCGGTTCGTCAGGAGGGCAAGCATAATGAGTCGTATGTTAAAAAGTGCATTGGGTTGGATGGATGACCGCTTCCCACTGAGTAAAGTCTGGAACGAACATCTGGCAGAATACTATGCGCCGAAAAATTTTAATTGGATGTATTATTTCGGGTCATTAGCCATATTGGTTTTAGTGAACCAAATTATCACTGGCATTTTCCTAACGATAAATTACAAACCTGATGCTAAGTTGGCCTTTGACTCGGTTGAATACATCATGCGTGATGTGGAATGGGGCTGGTTAATTCGCTACATGCACTCAACGGGAGCATCTGCTTTCTTTGTTGTTGTGTATCTGCATATGTTTCGAGGGCTTGTATATGGCTCGTTCAAGAAACCGCGTGAATTGGTATGGACTTTTGGCATGATCATTTATGTGGCGCTTATGGCGGAGGCTTTCATGGGCTATTTATTGCCTTGGGGTCAAATGTCGTATTGGGGGGCTCAAGTGATTGTGTCTTTGTTTGGAGCCATTCCCTATGTTGGAGAAGATTTGGCGTTATGGCTAAGAGGTGATTACGTTATTTCTGATGCAACGCTTAACCGATTTTTTGCTTTCCATGTGATTGCGATACCCTTGGTACTGGTTATTCTGGTGTTTATGCACATTGTTGCCTTACATGCAGTTGGTTCAAACAACCCGGAAGGAATTGAAATTAAAAAGCATAAAGACGATAAAGGCGTGCCTTTAGATGGTATTCCTTTCCACCCTTATTATTCTGTAAAAGATTTGGTGGGTGTGGCCGTGTTTATGTTTATCTTTGCTCTGATCATTTTCTATATGCCTGAGATGGGGGGGTATTTCTTGGAGCATGCTAATTTTGTCCCTGCTGATCCTTTGAAAACACCTGAGCATATTGCGCCTGTTTGGTATTTCACGCCTTTTTATGCAATCTTAAGGGCGGTTCCTGATAAGTTCTTAGGTGTGGTTGCGATGGCGGGCGCCATTTTTGTTTTATTCTTATTGCCTTGGCTTGACAGAGGCGTCAATAAATCAATTCGCTACAGAGGCCCTGTATTTAAAGCTGCCATCTATGCCTTCTGTATCAGCTTTATCGGTTTGGGTTATTTCGGTATGCAGCCTGTTACGGAAGTAGGAACTTGGTTCTCAAGGATTTTCTCATTGATTTATTTTGCTTTCTTCCTATTGATGCCGTTTTATTCAAATATAGGTCAAGATAAATATGTTCCAGAAAGGGTAGAAGAGAAATGAAAAAGCTGAGTATCGTTTTATTGGTATTGATCTCGTCGCAGTTACTGGCGGCCGGTGGCACAAATATTGAGTTGCAATCTGCAAATGTTAATCTTGAAAATAAAGCCTCTTTACAAAGAGGGGCTAAGTATTTTGTAAATTATTGCTTAAGTTGTCATTCCGCGAAACAACTCAGGTATTCTCGTATGGGGAAAGACTTGGGTATTTCACCGGAATTGGTTGAACTGAATTTGATGTTTACGGGTGAAAAAATATTTGATGGTATGACCATTTCAATGCGGCCAAAAGATGCAGAGAAATGGTTTGGTGTTAATCCACCTGATTTGTCATTAATTGCGCGTTCCCGCGGGGCTGACTGGCTTTATACTTATCTAAAAAGTTTTTATATTGATGAATCTAGGCCCTTTGGTGTCGACAATGCCTTATTCCCAAAAGTGGGTATGCCTCATGTATTGTCCGATCTCCAAGGATTGCAAAAAGCGGTTTATAAAGATGTCGAGCTTGAAGATGGTACGGTCAAGAAAGTGATTGACCGGTTGGAAATTGCAGAACCAGGCCGAATGAATGAAAAAGAATTTGATAAGGCCATGAATGACCTTGTTAATTTATGGTCTACATGGGAGAACCTGCAAAACTTGAGCGTCAAAGATTGGGTTGGAAAGTCTTAATGTTTATCTTGGTTATGTTCGGCATCTTCTATTTCTTGAAGAAAGAATATTGGAAAGATATCCATTAGAAAACAAGCAGAATTTAAAGATTAAGAGCTTTGTGAAAACACAAAGCTCTTTTTTACATTTAATAAATTGGACAAAATATGATCAACGCACTTAACAGAAAATCAATCATGACACTTTTTGCTGACCCTGTGTGTCACTATAGCCACCGAACTCGTTTTGTTTTGTGTGAAAAAAGTGCTTCTGCTGAGGTTGAGTTTATAAATACTGCAGAATTTCCTGAAGACCTTCAGGAGCTAAACCCTTATGGAACGTTACCCATCCTTATTGATAGGGATTTAGCACTGTTTAATTCGAGGATTATTATGGAGTATTTGGATGAGCGATTCCCACATCCACCGCTGTATCCCATTGATCCTGTTTCTAGAGCACGTTCTCGTTTAATGATTCATCGTATTGATCAAGATTGGTACACCTTGCTTGATGATATTGTTAATGCAGGCGAAAAGAAAGCAGCTAAAGCAAAAAAGCTGCTGAGAGAGAACCTTATTGCGGCGATTCCTTTATTTGAAGCGAATAAATACTTCTTAAGTGATGAATTCACATTAGTGGATGGTGTCTTAGCACCTTTACTCTGGCGTTTGCCTCTTTACGGTATTGAGTTGCCGAGCGAAGCCAAAGCAATTAAAGATTATATTGCTCGAGTCACTAAACGCGAAACTTTCCAAGAAAGCATGAGCAAAGAAGAACTTGATATGATGGAAAGTCATTTATTAATGGCTTCTTAGGTATTTTATGACACCTTTAAAACCTTATTTAATTCGTTCATTGCATGAATGGATACTGGATAATGGTTTGACTCCTTACCTGTTGGTCAATGCGCATTATGAGGGTGTGTCTGTACCAAAGGCCTATATTTCGGAGGGCCGAATTATCTTAAATACGCACCCAAGTGCTGTAACTAATTGGGCGCTAGATAATGAAGTGGTTTCATTTTCAGCCCGGTTTTCCGGTAAATCAGAGCATATATATATTCCTGTTGCCGCTGTATTGGCAACCTATGCTAAAGAAAACGGAAAAGGGATGATGTTCGACGAACAATTTGGAGATGATGTGCCACCAGATCCTGAGACACCGCCTGAAAAGAAAGCGTCTAAAAAACCAGCTTTAAAACTGGTTAAATAAGTAGGTTGTTCAGCCTGCATAATACGTCAGTAGTTAAGATAAGTTACTGAGAACGCAGTGTCCTTGCTAGACATCGGGTCGGTATTCATAAATTAACAGAGGTGTTCTTGCCGATTATAATTGGAATGAGTCGTTGCTTGATGGGTGACCCAGTGCGTTATGATGGCCGGTCAAAATACTCAGAAACCTGCCATTTGCATTTAGCAGATTGCTTTGAGTTCTACTCAGTCTGCCCAGAAGTTGAATCCGGCTTATCTATTCCCAGGCCACCGATCGAGTTGGTTAAATGTCCTAACGGCCTTAAAGCACTTGGCCGAGATGACAGTTCATTGGATGTCACCAGCCAACTACAGAATTTTTGTGATCGGCAGGTGGCTGGTTTAAGTTTTTTATCTGGTTTTGTTCTGGTGCCTGGTTCGCCGAGTTGCGGATTAAATACAGTGCCGATTAAATCGCCCCGTGGTCGGCCATTGAGCAAGAATGGCAGTGGTTTGTTTGTTACAAATCTTAGAGAACACTTTCCTGATTTACCCGTTATTGAAGAGCCTGATCTGTCAGATCATTACGCCTTGTCATTGTTTCAACTTCGGGTTATTTTTTATTACCTGATTAGGCAAGGAACCGTTTTTTCAAAAGAGTTACTTGCCCATCAATTGTATAGAGACTTGGTGCATAGCGTCGAACAAAATTATTCTATATAAAAATAGATAATGACGCTTAATAAGCGATTAAATGAAATGGAGGAGTCAAAAATGACAGATTTATTAGTCATATTAAGAGAGCATCAGTGTGATGACTGAACTGTCGTTAATTGAAGTTTTAAATGCAACAGCGAATAAATATGCGGATTGTTCAGCGCTTATCAGTAACGATCAATCTCATACTTTTTTAGAATTAAAAAAAGCATCCGATCAATGTGCTGTTGGGCTATTGAAACAGGGCGTTGTAAAAGGTGACAGGATCGCCTTGTATTGCATTAATAGTCTGGAATTTGCAATCGCGTATATGGGGATTGTAAAAGCTGGAGCGGTTGTTGTGCCGATTAATTTGCTGCAAAAGCCTGCTGAAATTGTTTATGTCATGGACAATGCGAATGTCACTGGCATAATTTATCATGAGGCCTTTCAAACTAACACGCATGATATTTTAAATGCCCTCCGTTTCCCTATATTGAGCATTTGTGTCGGTTCTGGCTCGAAAGAAGCAATAGATTGGGAGCGCTTTCTTGATAATGATGGCATTCCCCCTGAAATACCCATTGACCCGAAAAATGATTTGGTTGCGATTTTATATACGTCAGGAACCACGGGTAAGCCAAAAGGAGCAATGTTAACGCATCAGAATTTGGTTAGTAACACGGCCAGCGTTTTTGAAGCGATGAAGTGGCAAGCCGGAAAAGAAAAAATTATCCTGGTGCTGCCAATGTTTCACGCTTTTGCTGCCACTGTTGGCATGTTAACACCCTTAACACACGGCTGCTGCTTTGTACCGATTGCCAAATTTGAGCCTGATTATTTACTTCATACAATAGAGGCAACACAAAGCACGGTTTTTCTCGGAGTGCCAAGTATGTATAACGTCTTACTGAATACGTCGGATGATAAAGCAAAGCGCTTTAACTCAATAAAACTATGTGTGTCGGGGGGTGCGTCAATGCCCGTTGATGTATTAGAGCGTTTTGAAGAAAAATTTGGTGTGGCTATTTATGAAGGAGATGGGCCTACGGAATGTTCCCCGGTCACTTGTGTGAATCCTGTAGGGGGTGTTAGAAAAGTGGGAACGGTAGGAAAACCGGTGCCACGTGTAGAAATGAAAATTCTTGATGAGCAGGGTGAAGAAAGGCCATTAGGCCAAATCGGTGAAATAGCTGTTCGAGGTGATAATGTCATGAAAGGCTATTGGAAGTTACCAGAGGAGACGGAAGCCTCATTCTTTGAAGACTGGTTCTTAACGGGTGATTTGGGAACAGAAGATGAAGAGGGCTATTTCAGTATTCTTGATCGAAAAAAAGACATGATTATTGTTAACGGCATGAATGTTTATCCAAGAATTATCGAAGAAGTACTGTATCGCTATGAGGCCGTTCTAGAAGCTGCAGTGATAGGACAAGTTGATAAATTACATGGTGAAATCCCTGTGGCTTATATCGCCTTGAAAGAAGGGTTTGAAATAGAGTCTGCGGATATTCGTCGCTGGTGCCGCCAACACTTAGGGAATTACGAAGTGCCGAGAAAAGTCGTCTTCATGGATGCCTTACCTAAAAATGGCGCAGGTAAAATTGTTAAGCGTGTTTTAAATAAACAAGGTGAAATAGAACGCGGTGTCCAATAGAGTGAGATGAAAATCAATTATTGAGCTGTATTTATGCAAGACGAAACAGGACTTATTCTGTTTGTAGATAAAACAAAGCGCCTTAAGGTCATTTAACGGCTGGTTTGAAGGCTCGTTTGTTTTTAAGCATAACGGGGGCGCATTGTTGCTGATCGTTATAGATAACAAGACACTCCAGACATTGGATACACTCGCTATAATCTATCTGCCCTGTTTTCTTAATGGCTTTGATGTCGCAACGTACATGGCAAACTTGGCAAGGTTTGCCGCAGTCTTTTCTCCGATCTAACCATTTAAACAAATGAAAACGCCCTAAAATGGCTAGGCCGGCTCCAAGAGGGCAGACATATCGGCAATAGAATTTATGAACAAACAGGCCGATAGCCAAAAGACCCACAGCAAAGACAACAAAATACCATTCTCTGTCAAACCCCAAAGTAATCGTGGTTTTAAAGGGCTCTATTTCCGACAAAGTTTGAGCTAATGCCAAATCATAAAAACAAATAGCGCAAAGAACAGTCACAATAAAGTATTTTAAATTTTGTAATTTTCGGTGAGAAGGCGCTGTGAGTTTGAATTGAGGGATTTTTAATGTTTTAGCCACCCAGGCGATCATTTCTTGTAAGGCGCCAAAGGGGCATAACCAACCGCAAAAGACACCTCTTCCCCAGATAAATAGCGTGATAAATGTATAAAGCCAAAGAATAAACAAGATAGGGTCTAACAGAAAGACATCAAGCTTAAAACCATCCTTTAATGAGAGTAGAACAGTGTAAATATTCACAACGGATAATTGCCCTTGCGCATAAAAGCCGAGAAAAAACAGTGTGAAGAATAAAAATGCCCAGCGGCCATAACGAATAAGTCTGGGGTATCTAGATAAAGTCCGTTGTTTAATAAATATCAAGCTCAATACCGTTAAAGAGGCAAGAGTGATGAAAATTTCAACGAGTCTGGAACGCCATAAACGCGTCCAAATGGGTTCGGGCTTTTCTTCAAGAACGTCTGTTTTAATAAAAAGGGTCGAAGGGAGTTGGTGGTGGCTACGTTGATTGATGTTGTCCCCTATTAAATGATTTTGGCGTAAATCGTAATTCATCTGAATGGTGAGGGGTTGGGCTGGGTTAAAACCGGCATGCCCACTAATTTTTAATAATTTAAAATTAGGCAAATCAGGGATGGTCTCGGGGAGGGTTTTTTCAAAAAACCGGAAAAAATCCATATCCCTGATCAAGACAGGGAGTTCATTCTGGTAGAAGGAGAGGCGCGTTGGTACTTTTCCCGGCCTGAACCCCTCTTCTAAATAATCATAAGGCCCTTTAGACATCACGCCAATAACGTGTTCCCCCGGTTCAATTGTTTCTAATAACCGTGAATAGTCCCGTTCACCTAAAATATTCTTTCCGATGATTGGCGGATTTAAGTAGGCATAATAAACCTCGGAGATAACCTTCATATCGGGGTCTTCAAAACCATAATCGGGGTAATCTGTCAGCTTTCTTCCCAGTTTATTTTCAAGCTGATCCCGCGTCACTGTCCAATGCCCAACAAATTTTTTGTCTAATAATTGTTGCCAAGAAAGGGGTTCAAACAAGTCCATTTTGGGTTGCGAGGACGCTGCTTGAATAAATTTACCCAATACCTTGCGAGCCACTTCTAGGGCTGAAGTTAACAATGTGTCATTTGCAGCGATAACAGATACGGTTGCTTTGGTAACACCATCAAAAATTAGGCCGCCTCCACTGTTAGAAGTAACAGAATGAGAACGGCCGCTATCCACAATAATTCGTTCAGAAACGAAGTGCCCCGGGTATTGAGAAAGAAATTTATCGAAGGCTTCGGGGCCTAGGCCATGCATAAAGATGGGCTCATGCTGAAATAAAATGCTCACACCCTTCAATTTTCCTTCATTATCAAGGCCAATGAGCAAATTAATAATGTCCCCGGCAAACCCTTGTATTTGGGTAAAATCTTTACTTTCGAAAGCATAACCCACTCTTTGTGATCTCATGTATACAGGCCATACAGATTGTTTGTTATCTTTTTTGCCAATATGCGTGGCCGTGGGAAACATCTCCATAATCAGGCTTTTAACTCGACCATTTTTAAGGCTGTGCTCAGCTAAGGGCGTATTGATTTTGTCCGGAGAAGTGTCGGCTAAAACGTCAGGTGCACTCTTTAAGAAGAAGCAGAGAAATAAACTTAACAGTAAGCATTTATTATTTTTATTAATGCGCATATTTAATACAGTTAGACTAAAAATGTCTCTTATGCAAAGAGGTATAATAGCAAACTCAAATGAATTTTTTTAACGGATAAAGGGGCGGTCAATGAGTAAGCAAGATTTTTCACACGTATTTCCATTATCTGTTCGTTGGGGAGATGCGGATGTATACGGGCACATTAATAACGTTGAATTTGTTCGTTACATTGAATCTGGCCGAGTGGCTTATTGTGGCGATGTGATGGACTTAAACCTGAAGGCCGGTATGGAATCCGGCTGGGTTTTAGCCGATATACAGTGCAGTTATTTGCAACAAGTGCACTATCCCGCCTTGCTTGAGGTACGAAGTCGTATCAGTAAAATTAGTAATAAAAGTGCCACTATCCTGGCCAATATTTATGTTGAAGGGGAAGAAGAACCTGTGTCAACAAGCAAAGGGGTCATGGTATGGTTTGATATGGTGAAACAGCAAAGTGCCGCTATACCGGAGGCTATCAGAGCGAAAATAGAAAATTTTGAAGTACACCTTGAGAAGTGATATGTGATGCGCATGAAAAAAACTCTTCTATCGTGGAGCAGTGGGAAAGACAGCGCGTGGACTTTATACAAACTTCAGCAAAGGAGCGACGTTGAGTTGTTAGGTCTGGTGACAACGGTTAACCAGACGCATCAACGGGTTGCAATGCATGCCGTTCGTCTTGTGTTATTGAAACAGCAAGCAGCCGCTGCCAATTTGCCGTTACACATTATTAATATTCCTCACCCGTGCAGTAACGAGAACTATAATCAAGCGATGGATGGTTTTTTTGATTCCATTCAACAGATAGGTGCGACGCATATGGCGTTTGGTGACTTGTTTTTAGAAGATATTCGCCAATACCGTGAAGAAAATTTAAAAGGAACGGGATTAACACCCATGTTTCCATTGTGGTTAGAACCGACTGAGAAGTTGGCGCAGAAGATGATTGATGCTGGATTAAAAACGCGGATTACTTGCATTGACCCTAATAAATTATCTGCAAATTTCGTTGGTAGGGAGTTTAATCAACAGTTTTTAGATGATTTGCCAGACGGTATTGATCCATGTGGTGAAAATGGTGAATTCCATAGCTTTACCTACGCGGGCCCCATGTTCAAAAAACCAATAAATATTTCAACAGGGGACGTAGTGGAGCGAGAGGGTTTTATATTTGCCGACTTACAACCAGAAGGATCTGTTTTATGAAAGGTATGAGATTCGATAATCAATTTGTGCAGCAGTTACCGGCTGATAGCATTGTTGATAACTACCCTCGACAAGTTCAAGGCGCGTGTTACTCCTGGGTAAAACCGAAGAAGATGGCCTCACCATCATTGGTAAGTTATTCAAAGGAGGCTGCACAATTATTGGATTTGACCAAAGAAGATTGTGAAAGCGAGCGCTTTACTCAAATCTTTGCAGGTAATGAGCAGTTAGACGGAATGGCGACTTATTCAACCAGCTATGGCGGTCACCAATTTGGTCATTGGGCGGGACAGTTAGGCGATGGTCGAGCAATCAATCTGGGTGAAATCGTCAATAAAAAAGGGGAAAGATGGGCGTTACAATTAAAGGGTGCTGGCCCAACACCTTATTCAAGAACAGCAGATGGTTTGGCTGTTCTGCGTTCTTCTGTCAGAGAGTTTTTATGCAGTGAAGCCATGTATCACCTTGGCGTGCCCACAACACGTGCACTAAGTTTGTTGAGCACGGGTGAAGAGGTTGTGCGTGATATGCTTTATGATGGCAACCCTGCTCCAGAACCTGGAGCGGTTGTGTGCCGATTGGCCCCCTCTTTTACTCGTTTTGGCCATTTTCAATACTATGCGCAACAAGATGCTCAATTATTAAAGCAGTTTGTTGATCATACAATCATCACGGATTTTCCACATTTGCCCGAACCGGGCACATTGACCTATATCCAATGGTTTGAGGAAGTGTGTCGATTGACTTGCGATATGGTCGTAGAATGGATGCGCGTTGGTTTTGTACATGGCGTGATGAATACCGATAATATGTCGATCTTGGGTTTAACCATTGATTATGGACCTTATGGTTGGTTAGAGCCCTATGACTTGAATTGGACACCTAACACGACAGATGCGACGCATCACCGGTATGCCTTTGGACAGCAATCTCAAATAGCACATTGGAATCTTTACCAGTTGGCCAATGCCATTTACCCGCTAATCAATGAAGTTAAGCCGTTAGAAAAAGCACTGAATGCTTATGCAGACCGTTATGCCAGAAAATGGTTGAGAATGATGACCCAAAAGTTGGGCTTTTCATCGGTTCAACGGGTAGAGGATAATCAACTGATCAAGCAATTAGTGTTGTTTTTTAATGCTTTCGAAACCGACATGACTATTTTCTTCAGGCGGCTTTCGGACGTTCAATTACACCGCGATACGTTTAAGGCAGTCGAGGCTTTAGAGCAACTAAGGCCGGCCTTTTATGCTGAAGAAATGGATAAAGAATCAGAAAAAATGATCACCGACTGGCTTGAGCACTATGCTCAACGAAGTCAACAAGACCCGGCCAGTGCTCTAGAACGAAAAACGTTAATGGATAACGTTAACCCCAAATATGTTTTAAGAAATTACCTGGCACAGTTGGCAATAGATAAAGCAGAGCAAGGTGATCATAGTATGGTCAATGAATTGCTTAATGTGCTAAGTCAACCTTACGAGGAGCAACCCGATAAAGAGCACCTCAATCAAAAGAGGCCAGACTGGGCAAAATACAAAGTAGGCTGCTCTATGTTGTCGTGTAGTTCTTAGCGAGGTTGATGTCGAACGATTTTAAAAAAAGAGCAAGACTTGTGTGTTGTTATACATCTAACCAACTCAGCGCATCGTGTAAATGGTCGAAATACTGAACGTCACCAGAAATAAACCATGAACCGAGCTTGGTGGTGATTTCTTGCCAATTTTTATTGCCATAAATTGCTATTTTATCGAATTCGGAGCCATGTTTTAGGCGAAGTTAGAAATCATCCCACGCGGCCCTCAGTTCCCACCCTTTCAGATCAGTGGCATCAATTAATATGTTAACCTTTGGTTCCTTAACGGTGGCTAAAGCAGAGTCAATCATAGGGGTGATGACGGTGTAATCTTCATGGGTAAGTTTCCCAACCGCCTTGAGTGTGAGAAAGAAGTGGGTATTCATTCTTTCAATACCAATGGATAATCCATGTGTTAAAAATGCCATTGTTAATCTCCTGTGTCATGTTAAACCGGCCCGAAGAGCGTTTTTAGCATTTAAACCATCGGTTAATAGCGCTACTTGAGTCAATGAGCTAAATCAAAAAAAGCAAACGGGTGTTTAAGTTTTTGCCTACAGGATTCAATCTAAAGAGATAATGTTTATGGGCCTTGAGAGTTCTTTAGCAAGGTCTCCATTTGATATAATGATTCGCTATAGCACTGGATTTACGTTCCAGCGAGCTCTAACTTGAGGACAGTCATGAAAGATCAGCAATACGTTGTTTGCGCACTCTACCACTTTGTACGATTAGAAGATTATACCGCTCTTAAGCAGCCCCTGTTAAAACTGATGCGGCACCATGGTATTAAAGGAACTTTGCTGCTGGCTGCTGAGGGTATTAATGGCACCGTTGCCGGTAAGCGTGAGGCGATTGACCACCTGTTAGTTTGGTTAAAAAATAAAAACGAATTTAAAACGCTCGTACATAAAGAATCATATGTCGATGAGCAGCCTTTCAATCGAACCAAGGTTAAATTGAAAAAGGAAATTGTTACGATGGGTGTGGAAGACATAGACCCTAATCACATTGTCGGCACTTATGTTAAACCTAAAGAATGGAATGCGCTAATTAATGATCCAGATGTTTTGTTGGTGGATACGCGAAATGACTATGAGGTGGCGATTGGGACATTTAAGGGCGCGTTAAACCCTAAAACAGAAACTTTTCGCGAGTTTCCAGCGTATGTAAAAAAGAATATTGACCCTCAAAAACATAAGAAAGTGGCCATGTTTTGTACCGGTGGGATCCGTTGTGAAAAGTCAACAGCATATCTTAAACAACAAGGGTTTGATGAAGTGTTTCATTTGGAGGGAGGGATATTAAAGTACCTGGAAGACGTGCCCGAAAGTGATTCGCAGTGGGAAGGTGAGTGTTTTGTATTTGATAACCGTGTTTCAGTTAATCACCAGTTAGAAAAAGGGCAATATGACCAATGTTATGCTTGCCGTATGCCGATTACTGTTGAAGATAAATTACATGAACATTATCAGCAGGGGATTAGCTGCCATCATTGCTTTGATAAAACAAATGCAGAGCAAAAAGCCCGCTACATTGAACGCCAGCATCAAATTGACTTAGCCAAAGAGCGGGGTGAAGAGCATATAGGCGGTGAAATGAAAGAGTTAATCGAACAACACCGTATAGAAAAAAAGAAGCAACGAGTCCAAAAAGAGAAAAATTAAATGAAAAAGCTATTATTGGTGTTGATGTTGATGCCTACAGTTTTGATGGCAAGTGATTATCAACCGGCCGCTGGGGCAAACGGAGCGCAAATTTACCGTGAAGCGTGTGCTGCTTGTCATGGAGACGATGGGATGGGGAAATTTGGCCTGTTTTTTGATTTAAGTACATCAGTCATGTTAGCCGATGAAATGAAAAAGGTTATTCAACAAGGCGGCATGATGATGCCCTCGTTTGCCAATATCAACGGTAAAGAGCTGGATGGGTTGGTCGCGTATATCCAATCTTTAGGCGATGTTGTAGCGGTAAAAGAAAAGTAGATAGTTGATTGATGCTCATCAATAAACACGAAGACCCCATTGGATCTGCACTGCTCGATTTCTATCAAACATCGGAGGACACGAACATTCAGGTGGAGATGGATATTGCAGAAAAAGATACACTTGCGCCGAGTTACTTCTTTAGATCATTTGATGAGTGCCCTCAGTTAGAGCGAGTCGCTTTACAACAAGCCAGTGGAAAAGTTTTAGACGTGGGTGCCGGCGCCGGTTCACACAGTTTATATTTGCAGCAAAATGGCATGGATGTCACAGCGATAGATGTGTCGCCACATTCTGTTTCGGTGATGCAGAAACGGGGGCTTTCTAAAGTGAAACTCGCTGACTTTTTTGAATTTAATGAAGGCACCTTTGATACCTTACTTTTTCTTATGAATGGTATTGGCTTAGTTAAAACGCTGGATGGCTTTGATGCCTTCTTCAAGAAGGCAAAAACTTTATTAGCACCCAAAGGCCAAATTTTATTGGACAGCTCTGATTTAATTTATATGTATGAACAGGACGACGGTTCTTACTTGATAGACCTCAATGATAAATACCACGGTGAAGTTGAGTTCAATTTATCGTACAAGAAAATAAAAGGGGCGCCCTTTCGTTGGTTATATGTTTCAGAGGAATTATTAATAGATGCTGCACAGCAAAGTGGTTTTGAATGTGAGATTATTCAACACGGCCCCCATTATGATTACCTTGCTAAATTAACCGTTCAGGCGAGCTCGCCCATTTAATGGGTCGTCTTGAATAGCTGCAATATACAACAATGATTTCCTAAAAGTTTGATGAAAAAAGAACAAGCTGAGTGTGACAACCTTTCTTTCTTATTTAATCGTTTAGTTACATATTTGGAACAGTTTCAACGGTTTGAGCACCCTGATGCAATGCGCAATGCAGAAAGCTGGCAAGCTGCACTGAGCGGCCCTGTGCCTAAGAAAGGGATTGGCGCTGAAAAAGTCATTGAAGAATTTGGAGAGCACATTATTCCGAATGGTTCTCAAATAGCAAAACCAGGGTGTACGTCCTATATTACGACAGCGGCGACTGATATGGGTTCAATAGCCACCCTGGCGGGTATTATTGCTTCCCCACAACGCGTAGGCTTGACGGCCTTTAATTATTTAGAGGGCGTGGCATTGGATTGGTTGGCGGATATGTTTAATTTGTCGCGTGGCATGCAGGGCGTGTTGAGTAGCGGCGGTTCAACGGCAAATTTAATAGGATTGGGGGCAGCTAGACAATGGGCCTTTCAGCAAATAGGTATCGATGCCTCGGCTGAAGGGGTGCAGCGGGCCTGTCGAGTATACGCTACAGGGCAAAGCCACCACACAGTCCACAGAGCCGTGGCTGTTTTGGGTATGGGGCGCAATGCGATGGTGCATGTTCAGTTAGACCAGAAGCTGCGAATGTGTCCCGACGCATTAAAAAGGCAACTTCAAGAGGATAAAGCCAAGGGAACGTTACCGGTGGCAATTGTGGCCAATGCTGGGAGCACGAATACGGGCGCTATTGACCCAATAGAAGCAATTGCTGAAATCGCTCGTGAGCATCATGTGTGGTTTCATGTGGATGGAGCTTATGGTTTGCCAGGTCGATTGGATCCTCAGGTGACCCATTTGTATAAAGGCATCGAACTGGCTGATTCAGTCACTGTAGATGCGCATAAATGGCTGGGAGCCCCCGTTGGTATAGGGGCAACCTTTGTTAAGCACTATCAGGCGTTGTACGATACCTTTACACAAGGGGCCGCTGATTATCTTGAGAGTACAACGGTGAAAGAAGAACAGGTCGAAAACTCAATGGATGGAATGGGCGTGCCTTATTATGATCTTGGTGTAGAGCTGTCCGCTCCAGCACGTGGGGCCATTGTTTGGGCGTTGATTCGTGAAATTGGGGTTGAAGGGATGACAGAACGTATTTGTCGCCACAATGCAATGGCAAGACAAGTAGCTGCCCAGGCCGCAGAACATCCAAATTTAGAACTTGTACTTGAACCAACCCTCTCGATTTGTTGTTTTCGTTATGTGCATGAAAAAGCGGGTGATTTAAATGCCCTTAACAAAACCATTCATCGACAACTGATGAAAAATGGGGTGAATATCCCCAGTACAACAATGGTTGGAGATAAATTTGTCATTCGCCCTTGTTTCTTAGGTGCAAGAACAGATTGGCACCATGCCAATGATTTGGTCAGTGAGGTACTAGAAATTGGCAATGAATTAATTTCAGGTGTACATTAGGTGCGCTGAAAGTAAAACCTTTACTGAACAGGAGAATAACAATGGGTAAGCGTTACGAAAATATTCTTGAAACAATTGGTCATACGCCGGTTGTCCGTATTAATAAGTTAGCCCCAAAAGGTATTAATTTATTTGTCAAAATTGAAGCGTTTAACCCGATGGGCTCTGTTAAAGACCGGCTCGCATTGGGCGTTATTGAAGATGCCGAACGTCGAGGGGAACTAACGCCAGGGCAAACTGTTGTGGAGGCAACAAGTGGCAATACGGGCATAGGCTTAGCCATGGTATGCGCTCAAAAAGGTTACCCGCTGGTGATTACCATGTCAGAAAGCTTCAGTGTTGAACGACGAAAGTTAATGCGCTTTTTAGGCGCAAAAGTGGTCTTAACGCCTGCTGCTGAAAAGGGAACCGGGATGGTTAAAAAAGCGGAGGAGTTGGCCAAAAAACACGGGTGGTGGCAATCTAAACAATTTGAGAACCCAGCAAATGCACAGATGCATATAAAAACAACCGCTGAGGAAATTTTAGATGATTTCTCAGATACTACGCTGGATTATTGGGTGACCGGTTACGGGACGGGGGGAACATTAAATGGTGTCTCTAGCGTATTAAAAACAAAAAGCCCGAAAACAAACATCATCGTTTGTGAGCCTGAACTTGCTGCTTTATTGTCAAGTGGTACTGCACAAGGTGATGCGGCAAGTCATCCTGATTTTTCGCCTCACCCAATACAAGGCTGGACTCCAGACTTTATTCCAAAACTAACATCAGACGTGGTTGACGGGGCAAGAATTGATGGGTTGCTCACCATTAATGGCAAAGAAGCGATCCAATGTTCTAAAGACTTGGCAATGAAGGAAGGGATTTTTGTAGGAATTTCTGCGGGGGCAACACTGGCCGGCGCAATAAGGGTTGCTGAACAGGCTGCAGCCGGTTCAACAATTTTATGTATGTTGCCCGATACCGGTGAGCGTTACCTTTCCACGCCTTTATTTGACGATATCTCCATTGAGATGAGTGAGGATGAACAAGCGATTTCTCAATCAACACCGGGGTTTCAATTTTAGGAATAAGTCAGCTCCGTGTTTAGTGAAATGAGAAGTTCTTCAGTAACGTGAACCATCGGTGATGCCTTTTACATGACTGCTTGTAAAAATGATCGAGCTCCCATTCATATCACGATTAAAAACCCGACTTTAATCACCAGGAGGTGTTTGAAATTTTTAATAAGATCAATTAGTTGTGACATACTTCTAAGAAATGAAACATTGACGTAAGAAAAACTCACAGAGACTGGTATGTCGTCTTATACTTTTAAAGGATAAGTTCTATCTGACTAAACTGGAATCAGGCAATGGATTATGATTGATTGGGTTCTCAAGCTCTTTAGGAAAAAAGTGCCAACCCCTCAGGCAACTAAAGGCATCTTGGAGTCTGAGTTAACGTATGTCCGAACAGATAATTTAGCAATGGGCATGTACGTTGCTCAGCTAGATCGCCCTTGGATTGAGTCACCCTTTAAACTTCAAGGCTTTAATATAAAAACCGAACGAGAGCTTAACGTACTAAAAAATATTTGTTATTACGTTTATGTTGACCAGGCTCGAGAAAGCAAACTGAGTTTATCAGCGAAAAGTCGGTTGGCAAACAACCAGCTCTTGTTAGGTAAACCGTCAAAAAAACGGGGTTCTTTCGAAAAAGAAATCCGCAGTGCAACCCGTCATTACCAAGCAACACATCGTTTAATCACCGACTTCATGACAAAGGTCAGAAATGGTGGCGGTATAGATGCTAAGTTAGCCAAAGAATCTGTTGCCTCATCGGTGAACAGTATTTTGAAATCTCCGGATGCTTATTTATGGCTCATGCAGTTAAAAAATAAAGATGAATATACCGCTCAGCACAGTTTAAATGTCAGCATGTTGTCTATTGTGCTTGGGCGCCATATTGGCTTGCCCGAACAGGAATTAAGGAACTTGGGTTTATGTGGAATGATGCACGATATGGGGAAAATGTTAATTCCGGTGTCCATTCTTAATAAACCGGCTGAATTAGATCCAGATGAGCTTGAGATCATGAAAACCCATACAACGTTGGGTGCAGAGTTGTTTAAATCTAGTGACAATATGTTTTATGGCGCGATAGAAACAGCCTTAACGCATCATGAGAGGATAAAAGGACAGGGTTATCCTCAAGGTTTAAAAGATTCGGGTGTCTCTTTTTATTCTAACGTTGTGGCTATAGCCGATACCTATGATGCCCTGACGAGTGATAAGGTTTATAAAAAAGGAATGACGCATCTGGAAGCGACAAAAATTCTTTATCAACAAGCTGGTCAACAATTTGATCGGCCCTTAGTGAGTAAATTTATAGAAAGTTTGGGTGTCTTCCCGCCGGGATGTTATGTGCAACTGAGCGATAACCGTATTGCCTTGGTGTTGGAGGTTAATGAAGAATCAAAGCTACGGCCCAGAGTAATGACAATCATGGATCGTTATATGAATCCGGTAAAGGAAATGGTCGTTAACCTTGATAAAGTGCTAACGGATTCTAAGGGTAAGCCGCTTCGTATCCAAGGCATCATTGCGCCTGAGGCCTTTAATATAAATCGAAAAAAACATTTTCAAGAAGGCGTTATTAGAAAAGGGTTTGCGACGACAAACTTGAATTAGTTTTTCTCTTTTGGTCGTTAAATCTACTGTCACAAAAATATCATAATAAACTGATAAGGTGGTGTATCGAATCGATTAAATCATTTTCTCATTGCGTATGAAGTTAAAGAAAATCAAAGCGGTAGAAACACCTTATCAGGATATAACGGAAAAAGACTATCAGGTTGAAAAACGGCGTTTACAAGTTGAATTGTTGAAAATTCAACAATCAATTGTTGCTAAAAAGGGGCGCTTAGCGATTGTGTTTGAAGGGCGAGATGCGGCGGGAAAAGGCTCGACCATCAAGCGCTTTAATGAAAACATGATGCCGGCACATTTTAGAACGGTTGAACTGGGTATACCAACAAAAAAAGAATCTAAAAACTGGTTTAGGCGCTACGCTAAGCACATGCCAAAAGACAGGGAAATTGTTTTTTTTGATCGTTCCTGGTACACCCGCGCGATGATTGAACCCGCTATGGGGTATTGTTCCGAAAGTCAGTACAAATATTTTATGGGGAAAGTGCTTAATTGGGAACACGCTTTAATCGACGACGGGTTGATGTTGGTTAAGTTTTATTTATCCATACGAGAAGATACGCAGCTTTTCCGATTTGAAGACAGAATTAAAAACCCGCTAACTTTCTGGAAATTTTCTAATAATGACCTAAAGGCTCGAGAGAAATGGCATATTTTTACCAAATTTAAGGAACAAATGTTTGAGCGGACTTCATCGAATCGATCTCCTTGGATTATTGTTAATGCGAATAATAAAAAAGAGGCTCGCTTAACGACCATGCTACACTTGGTGAGACTTTTTGGTAATAAAGATTTTCAACCGTTGACCGGAGAAGATGTTATTAAATCGCAAAGTATTGATATAGCCGGCGTTAAATTTAGCGGTTTGACGATGAAGCAACTTGCCGTGCTTAAAGAATTAAAAGGGTAAGGTCTTTTTATTTTAAGAACTAGCATGCACATGGGTAAACACAATAAGAATGATAAAGGTCAAAAAAGAATGAATCTGGAGGAAACAATTGGACTGCCGGTGATAGAGTCAGCAGGTGGTTTGGTGCGTAATAGAAGTCACCACGTTTTACTGATGTTTAAGCGGGGTAAATGGGATATGCCTAAAGGGCGAATTGAACCCGGCCAATCAAAAGAAACAGCGGCTATTAGAGAAGTAGAAGAAGAGACGGGGTTGGACCCTAATAAATTATCGATCAAAGGAAAACTCGTTTCAACTTTTCACACGACCACCCATGGCGGGGTGAAATACCTAAAAAAAACGCATTGGTATTTAATGGAATATGACAGTGAAGACGATGAAACGGTTCCTCAAAATGAAGAAGGCATTATAGAGTGTCGCTGGATTCACTTGAGTGATTTACCTGCCTATAGAGAACTGCTTCGGGCGCGTATCAATTATGTGGTTGATTTTTGGCACCAAAACTTGGCTTATGTTCCCAGGCGATAAACTTGTTTAAACGCATTAATATACGTCTTAGTTGAAGAGAGCTTGACCAGTCAGCGTTAAAAAATACTAAGGTGAAATATTCAATGTGCCCTTTAACTTTGCTGGGCAACACGTAAAGGCTCGCACTCAGCATACTGCCTAAACGATAAAGGAACGGCAGTTAAACCGACTTGTCGAGGTAATGAATTAACACGAGAAGCCGGTTTGCGAACAAAGGTCATTCGCTAATTTTTAAAAAACGACGCTATTATGAGCCGGCTAGCTTTTTATACTTAAGCCGTTTAGGTTGATCGGCTTCAGCACCTAAACGGCGTTTTAGGTCTGTTTCGTACTCTTCATAATTGCCTTCAAACCAAACGACTTTACTGTCACCTTCAAACGCCAGCATATGCGTGGCAATACGGTCAAGAAACCACCGGTCATGGGAAATAACAACAGCGCAGCCAGGGAAGCTGAGTAGGGCTTCTTCCAGTGCACGTAGTGTTTCAATGTCTAAATCATTCGTGGGCTCATCCAGTAAGAGAACATTGCCACCTTCTTTAAGAACTTTTGCGAGATGCACACGATTACGTTCACCGCCAGATAGATCGCCCATGCGTTTTTGTTGGTCGGAACCTTTAAAATTAAAACGACCGACATAAGCGCGTGAAGGGGTTTCGTACGTGCCAACGGTAATGACATCAAGCCCACCTGACAGCTCTTCCCAAACAGTTTTGTTGTCGTCCAAGTTATCGCGGGATTGATCAACGTAGGCGAGTTTGACGGTTTCACCTATTTTAATGTCTCCACTCGTTGGTTTTTCTAACCCCCCCATCATTTTAAATAAGGTGGATTTACCCGCACCATTAGCACCGATAATGCCCACAATGCCCCCTTGAGGAAGCCTGAAATTCAGGTTGTCGTACAAGACGCGGTCGCCAAAGGCTTTACTAACATTAATGGCTTCAATAACAGAGTCACCTAAGCGAGGGCCGGGGGGAATGTAAATTTCTTGAGTTTCACTGCGTTGTTGGAATTCTTTAGTTTGCAATTCGTCGAACCGAGCCATCCGTGCTTTGCTTTTTGCATGCCGACCTTTAGGATTTGTTCGTACCCATTCTAATTCTTTTTTGATCGAGCGTTTGCGAGAAGCATCAGCTTTTTGTTCTTGTTCAAGACGCGCATCTTTTTGTTCGAGCCAAGATGAGTAATTCCCTTCCCAAGGGATACCGCGTCCTCGATCAAGCTCCAAAATCCAACCCGCCACATTATCCAGGAAATAACGATCATGAGTAACGGCCACCACAGTCCCCGTAAAATCATGTAAGAAACGTTCCAACCATGCAACAGATTCCGCGTCTAAGTGGTTAGTGGGTTCGTCCAGCAGTAACATGTCGGGTTTTGATAGCAACAGTTTACATAAGGCGACACGGCGTTTTTCACCGCCTGAGAGTTTGCTAACATCCGCATCCCATGGTGGGAGACGTAAGGCATCTGCGGCGATTTCCATCGTGCGATCCGTATCGTGCCCGTCACCGGCTTGTAGGATGTTTTCCAGTTCGGCCTGACGGGCGGCTAAGGCATCAAAATCGGCATCTGGTTCGGCGTAAGCAGCGTATACTGCGTCTAACTCGGCTTGCGCAGATGTTAAATCACCTAAGGCTTCTTCTATGTTGCCGCGAACATCTTTGCTCTCGTCTAATTGAGGTTCTTGAGATAAGTAGCCAATCTTTATGCCGGGTTGTGGCCTTGCCTCGCCTTCAATGTCGGTATCGAGCCCTGCCATGATTTTTAACAGTGTGGATTTGCCCGCGCCATTGAGCCCTAATACACCAATTTTTGCGCCAGGAAAAAACGAGAGGGAAATATCGGTAAGAATTTGGCGTTTAGGCGGTACGACTTTGCTCACGCGATTCATTGTGTAAATGTATTGAGCCATGGTTGATTTTCGATTGATTAATGAGCCGCTTAGTATTACCGAGAGAGGATTTTTTGAAAAGTGCTACTTGTGTTTTTATCTTAAAAAATAGCGTTGAAAGCACTATATGATGTAAAATTGCCGGCCTTATTAAATAGCATTACTTTGCAAAAAAGCACGGGAAAATAAAATGTACACAAAAAGCATGAAGATTGAAGGATTTGATGACGAACTGTGGGCGTCTATTCAACAAGAAGAGCAGCGCCAAGAGGATCACATTGAATTGATTGCATCTGAAAACTATGCCAGTCCACGTGTGATGCAAGCGCAAGGTTCTATGCTTACCAATAAATATGCTGAAGGTTACCCCGGTAAGCGTTATTACGGTGGGTGTGAGTATGTGGATATTGCTGAGCAATTGGCCATTGATCGTGTTAAAGAGTTATTCGGTGCGGATTATGCTAATGTTCAGCCGCATGCGGGTTCTCAAGCCAATGCAGCGGTTTATTTCGCTTTGTTACAAGCGGGCGATACGATTTTGGGCATGAGTCTGGCGCATGGTGGTCACTTGACACACGGTGCGAAAGTTAATTTTTCAGGCAAAATATTCAATGCTGTTCAGTATGGCTTGAACGAAGCAACCGGCGAGGTTGATTACGATGAAATCCAAGCCTTAGCAAATGAGCACAAGCCTAAAATGATCGTGGCGGGATTTTCAGCGTATTCTCGTGTGATGGATTGGCAAAAATTCCGTGATATTGCCGATTCAGTGGGTGCGTATTTGTTTGTTGATATGGCGCATATTGCTGGCTTAGTAGCAGCAGGTGAGTATCCAAGCCCCGTGCAAATTGCAGATGTCACGACGTCAACAACGCACAAAACTTTACGCGGCCCACGTGGTGGGCTAATTTTGGCTAAGTCCAACCCCGACATTGAGAAGAAACTAAATTCAATGGTTTTCCCTGGGACACAAGGTGGCCCACTAATGCATGTTATTGCAGCAAAAGCCGTTGCGTTTAAAGAAGCGTTGACAGATGAGTTTAAAGCGTATCAAAAGCAAGTAAAGATTAACGCAAGCGCAATGGCCGATACATTTATTGCGCGTGGATACAATATTGTGTCCGGCGGCACGGATAACCATTTGTTTTTGGTGGATTTAATAGATAAAGGCTTAACAGGGAAAGCGGCAGAAGCGGCTTTAGAGCAAGCCAATATCACGACGAATAAGAACTCCGTACCAAATGATCCACAATCACCATTTGTGACCAGTGGTATTAGGTTAGGTGCGCCAGCCATTACAACCCGAGGCTTTACAGAACAAGACAGTAAAGACCTGGCGGGTTGGATGTGTGATATTTTAGATGATATTGAAAACGAGAGTGTTCAACAAACAGTTAAAGAAAATGTATTGGCTATTTGTGATCGTTTGCCCGTTTACGCTGACTAAGGTTTAAGACGGTGCAGTGTCCCTTTTGCGGTGATCATGATACTAAAGTGATCGATTCTCGCCTGGCTGGCGAAGGGGACAGCGTGCGCAGAAGACGTGAATGCGTTGCTTGTAAAGAGCGTTTTACCACCTTCGAAACGGCTGAGTTAAACCTCCCTAGAGTGGTGAAAAGTGATGGTGTTCGAGAACCGTTTTGGGAAGAAAAACTCAGTGCGGGTTTTTTACGGGCACTGGAAAAACGTCCGGTTAAAAGTGAGGACATTGATGCGGCGATGAGTCGAATCAAAAAGCGTCTTTTATCTCTCGGTGAACGAGAAGTACCTTCTATGAAGATTGGAGAATTAGTCATGGAAGAATTAGAAAATCTTGATCACGTGGCTTATGTTCGTTTTGCTTCTGTTTATAAAAGTTTCGAAGACATTAATGCATTTAGAGAAGTGATTGATGCATTGGAGAAGGAAGATAAAAATGAACAGCTGACATTGTCTGCTGTTATTGGCAAGGAATAGTTCCAGATGGTGATGTTTTCGTCTGATGATCATCGCTACATGGCTCGAGCATTGGAACTGGCGGCATTAGGGCAATACAGCACCAAACCAAACCCTTGCGTTGGGTGTGTCATTGTCAAGAAGGGTGACATTGTTGGTGAGGGCTGGCATGAAAAAGCTGGCGAACCTCATGCCGAAGTTCATGCGCTGAAAAAAGCAGGGGTTAATGCCAGCGGGGCAACGGTTTATGTTACGTTAGAACCGTGCAGTCATCACGGTAAAACCCCGCCGTGCGCTGAAGCTTTGATTGAAGCAGGCGTCAATCATGTCATCATTGCTATGCAAGACCCTAACCCATTAGTGGCAGGCATGGGCATGTCAAAGTTGCAAGAAGCGGGTGTCACGGTGTCGTGTGGTTTGCTGAAAAACCAAGCTCAAGCATTGAACAAATCCTTCTGTCATAAAATGATGACAGGTAAACCGTATATGACGAGCAAAGTTGCCATGAGCCTTGATGGTCGAACAGCGATGGCTTCAGGTGAAAGCCAGTGGATAACCGGTTTTAGGGCTCGCCAAGATGTTCATCGTTTACGCGCGCAAAGTGATATTGTGCTGACGGGTGTTGGGACGGTTCTTGCCGATAATCCTAAATTGACAGCAAGAGAGGGTTTGGGCGGATTAAGCGTTACACAACCACGTATCGTTATTCTCGATTCAAAGTTAAAAACGCCGCTTGATGCAGCGGTTTTCAAAGAAGGCTCTGAAGTGACAATATTAACATGTAGTCATGATGAGCAAGCAGTCTTGGCGTTAAAGAAGGCCGGTTGCGGTGTTGTTATAGTCGATGCCAATGAGAAAGGTCAGGTAGATCTGCTTGCAGTAGAAACCTGGTTGGCAAGGCAAGCGGTGAACAGCGTGATGATCGAAGCGGGTGCTCTATTAAATGGCGCGTTTATGCAGATGGGCATGATTGATGAGTTGATTATTTACATGGCGCCCAGTGTGTTGGGCACAGAGGCACGTGGTGCTTTCTCGATGCCAACAGTGTCAACACTGTCTGATAGGGTTCAATTGAAATATGTGGGTTTGGAACAATTGGATGAAGATATAAAGCTAACTTACGACGTAAAAAAAGAGGACTAAATGTTTACCGGGATCATTCAAGCAGTCGGCAAAATCAAGGGGATTGAACAGCAGCAAGGTGATGTCCGTTTAACGGTAGAGACGGCGGATTTAGATTTAAGTGATGCCCAATTGGGTGATAGCATTGCGGTTAATGGTGTCTGTTTGACGGCCATTGAGTTAATGCCAGAGCAGTTTGTCGCTGATGTTTCAAATGAAACCTTATCCACAACCACTATGGGCGACATAACGGTAGGCTCGCCGGTTAATTTGGAATGTGCATTGCAAGCGCAAACGCGCTTGGGTGGGCATTTAGTCAGTGGACATGTTGACGGCGTTGGGCGGGTGATTGAGCGTAAAGCAGATGCGCGTTCAATTCGTTTTACTTTTAGTCTGCCGAAAGACTTGGCTCGATACGTTGCGCAAAAAGGCTCTATTTGTATTGATGGCATCAGTTTAACGGTGAATAAGGTTGATGATTCGTCGTTCTCTGTCAACATAGTGCCGCATACGCTTGAGATGACAACACTGGGCTACCGAGAAGTTGGTGATGCGGTGAATCTTGAAGTGGATGTCATCGCACGTTATTTGGAGCGATTAATGTTGGGTGAGTCGAAGAATCCAGCATCGGTAAACTACAAAAAGTTGCTGGAAGACAGTGGCTTCGTTAAATAACCTGAAAAGAAACTAAGGCGAATCGGCTACAATACGCGTCAATCATAAGACAATAAAAAGATATGAATACGACCAAAGAAATCATTGATGATTTAAGGCAAGGCAAAATAGTCATTATTATGGATGACGAGGATCGCGAAAATGAAGGTGATCTTTTGATGCTCGCCGAGCATGTTCGCCCGCAAGATATCAATTTTATGGCCAGCTATGGACGAGGCCTGATCTGCCTGACACTCACTCGTGAACGGTGTCAACAACTTCGTTTACCCCTGATGGTCAATGATAACCAAGCGGCCTATTCAACAAATTTCACCGTGTCCATTGAGGCAGCTGAAGGTGTAACAACCGGCATTTCTGCTGCGGATCGTGCAGCGACTATTTTGGCGGCTGTAAAACCTGATGCTAAACCAATAGACCTGGTTCAGCCAGGGCATATTTTTCCATTGATGGCGCAACCAGGCGGGGTATTAAATCGAACCGGCCATACTGAAGCAGGTTGTGATTTAGCACGATTAGCCGGTGCAGAACCTGCCGCCGTTATTGTTGAAATTTTAAATGATGATGGCACGATGGCGCGTCGAGATGATTTAAAAAAATTCGCGGAAAAGCACGAATTAAAAATAGGGACGATTGCAGACTTGATTCATTACCGCATTCAAAATGAAAAAACGATTGAGTGCGTTAGCAGTTGTCATTACCCAACCAAGTATGGTGATTTTAGATTGCATGCTTTTCAGGATGAAATTGATAATAAACTTCATTTAGCCTTAACGTATGGTGATGTATGCACCGATGAACCCGTGTTAGTGAGGGTCAATGCGCAAAGTACCTTGGCTGATCTACTGCATGCCAAGGGAAGTGATCATTATCCTTTGCCCAGCGTGATGCGCAAAATAGCGCAGGAAGGCCGAGGCGCTTTAATTTTGATTCGAAATAAAGAAGATAATCAATCAATTGTTGAATTTATACATGAACAAGAGCTGAAACAAAAAGGGGTGTCAGCACAAAATACGAAGCCAATGGTTGACTCCAGAGAAGTGGGTGTGGGTTGTCAAATCTTAACGGAATTGGGAATTAAAAACTTAAAACTACTGGGCACAGCAACTAAATATTCAGGATTAACAGGGTTTGACATTGAGATTGTTGAACATGTTTCATTGGATTAGAACACTGATATACTGATCGTATATTTTTTATCCGAACAGAGCTAACCCGTTTCTCTAAGCGAAGTTGCTCATATTTAACGTTACACGTACACATAACAAAGGTTTACTATGTCTGAGGCAAAATTAATTGAAGGAAATATGATCGTGCGCGATGCGCGCTTCTGCTTGCTCGTGGGTCGCTTTAACAGTTTTATTGTTGATCAATTAGAAGGTGGTGCAATTGATACTCTTGTCAGACAGGGTGCTGACATTAAAAATATTGATGTGGTTAAAGTGCCGGGCGCCTTTGAAATGCCTCTTGCAGCACAGCGTTTAGCTGAGAAGAAGAAATATGATGCGATCATTGGTTTGGGCGCAGTTATCCGTGGCGGTACACCCCATTTTGAATATGTTTCTGCAGAAGTGACCAAGGGATTAGCAACGGTGTCACTGCAATCAGGCACCCCAATTACCTTCGGAGTGCTGACGGTGGATTCTATTGAACAGGCCATTGAGCGAGCAGGCACCAAAGCAGGTAATAAGGGTGCAGAAGCGGCGTTAGCGGCAATTGAAATGGTCAATGTACTTAAGGTGATAGACGCCGAATGAGTTCACCAAAAAGTAATGCAAGGCAGGTAGCACTTCAAGCGTTATATCAATGGCAAATGACAGGCCAGAATTTAACTGAAATTTGCGATCAGTTTGAAAAAGACCCTGAAACGCCCAAGTATCATAAAGCTTATTTTGAGCTTTTGTTGACCGGTGTTGTTGATAAGTTCGGTGATTTGGACGAAGCCATTAGTGAATTTACGGCACGTGATGTTGAAAAAATCGATCCGATTGAAAAAGCCATCTTGCGTTTGGGTGCTTATGAGTTGCTTTATAAGCCGGAAGTGCCCTATCGAGTGGCCATTAACGAATCTATAAATTTAGCGAAAAATTTTGGCTCTGAAAAGAGCCATGCCTATGTGAATAGTGTAATGGATAAATTGGCGCAAAAAAACAGGGCGATTGAAATGAAGGCGAAGTTAAAAGGCAAGAAAAAAGCAGGCTAAGTCGACGTCATGTCATCGGCTGAGTTTTCTATCATAGAAGAGTATTTTACGCTCCATTCTGACTTAGGCAGCCCCCCTGTAATGGGCATTGGTGATGATTGTGCTGTACTAGAGGTGCCCTCTGGAAAACAGTTGGCTGTTAGCACGGACACCTTGGTAGAAGGGGTGCATTTTTTACCAAAGAGTGATGCTGCGTTGTTAGGGCATAAAGCATTGGCTGTTAATTTAAGTGATTTGGCTTCCATGGGAGCGACACCTGCCTGGGTTTCATTAGCGATTACCATGCCTCGTGTTGATAAAGCTTGGTTGTCCTCATTTAGCCAGGGTTTTTTTGATTTAGCCAAGCAATATGCCCTGCACCTAATTGGTGGTGACACGACTCGTGGTCCGTTATCAATTACAGTCAACATCATGGGGTTGTTACCCAAGCATCACCGATTAACTCGATCGGGTGCTCAGGTCGGCGATCATATCTGTGTATCAGGACATATTGGTAGTGCAGGGTTGGGCTTAATAAAAGCCAAGGAAGGCCTCTCTAATATTGATGATAATGATTTGCAGGCTTTTCTAAGGCCGACGCCTCGTATAAATCTGGGTAAGGTTTTATTGGAGATGGCGACCTCGTGTATAGATATCTCCGATGGATTATCGGCTGATTTAAACCATGTACTTAAAGCCAGTGGTGTGGGCGCCAAGGTTTGGAATGAAAAGTTGCCATTGACTCCCTCAGTTCATCAACATATTGAACAGATCGGTGATGTTTTTTGGCCTTATTCAACGGGTGATGATTATGAATTATGTTTTACCTTGCCAAAAAAAATGGAGGTGGCTTCATTAAACCACTTAAAGCCGTTTAATATCACAAAGATTGGGGTTATTGAGAAAGAAAAAGGGTTAAGGGTGGCAACAGCACATGGCGAAGTAAAAACACTCAATAAAGGATATGATCACTTTAATGTCGAATAAAACGCCATCTATTAAACAATTGTTAAGCCATCCGGTACACCTGTTAGCGTTTGGCTTTGGTTCCGGGCTGTCAACAAAAGCGCCAGGCACCATGGGCACATTGGTCGCGATACCTGTTTATTATTTACTGGTTTTTTTTCCAGATTTTTATTTACCGGTGTTGCTGCTTGTTATTACGGCGGGTTGTTGGATCTGTGGGAAGACTGCAAAAGAGATCGGTGTGCATGATCATGGCGGTATAGTTTGGGATGAAATAGCAGGCTATTTGTTAACAATGTGCTGGGTGGCGTTTAGTTGGCAAAATGTCATTGTGGGTTTTATGTTGTTTAGATTGTTTGATATTGCCAAACCGTGGCCCATTAGTTGGTTAGACAGAAAAGTAAAGGGCGGTGTCGGTATCATGGCGGATGATCTGGCGGCGGGCTTGATGTCCGCAGCGTGTATATATGCCATTAATTTAATTGTCTAAAAAGAAAGCTCAAAATAAGTTTTAATTTAGATTGTAAAATAAGGGTTCATCTAGTATCATTTCGCACCTAAATGGACGCGGGGTGGAGCAGCTTGGTAGCTCGTCGGGCTCATAACCCGAAGGTCGTAGGTTCAAATCCTGCCCCCGCTACCAATGTATGCATGGTACCCCACTAGGGGTATTTTTGTTTTATCCCTGACAAACTTGTTTAAAATGAAAGTGTTAGGTAAAAATTAAAGTATTCGATGGGGCTCTGGCCCTTTTTTTGTACGTGATGGATAGCGATGAATCAAGCACCAGCTAAAATATTAGAGCTAATAAAACCTGCTGTTATAGGACTGGGTTATGAATTTGTAGGTGCCGAATTAACCGGTCAAGGTAAATCGTCTGTTTTATTGGTTTATATTGATTCAGAAAAGGGCATTCTGGTTGATGATTGCTCAAAGGTCAGCCACCAAATCAGTGGCATTTTGGATGTTGAAGACCCTATTAGCGGGCAATACAGGCTAGAGGTTTCCTCGCCGGGTCTAGAACGTCCACTGTTTGAATTGGAGCATTTTGAGCGTTTCAAAGGGTCTACGGTCAAACTGGAGTTGCGTCAGGCGACCATAGAGGGGCAACGACGTTTTACAGGTGATATTTTAGAGGTGCAAAATGAGACAGTTCATTTGCACGTCGATGATGAGGAAATTGAAATTCCTTTCTCTCTTATCAAGAAAGCTAGATTAGTGGTTAAATTTTAAAAATTTATTATCAGGGTTAAAGATGGCTAATAAAGAAATTTTAATGGTTGTAGATGTTGTTTCTAATGAAAAAGAAATTGATCGTGGCATTCTTTTTGAGGCCATTGAGTCAGCCTTGGAAATGGCAACCAAAAAACTGTATCAAGGAGATATCGCCGTTCGTGTTGAAATTGATCGTTCAAGTGGAGATTACGAATCTTTTCGCCGATGGGAGGTCGTTGAGGCAAATCCAGAGTTCGAGGGCGGTTTGGAAAACCCCGATGCTCAAATTTTACTTGAAGACGCACAAAGCAAAGACCCAGAAGCCGTTATTGGTGGTTTTATAGAAGAACCTATTCAGTCAGCTGATTTTGGCAGAATTGGCGCGCAAGCCGCGAAACAGGTGATTGTCCAAAAAGTTAGAGAGGCTGAACGAGGAAAAGTTTACGATTTATACAAGGATAAAGTGGGCGAGCTTGTTACGGGCGTTATTAAGCGTATTGAACGCGGGAATGTTTTTGTTGATCTTGAAGGAACCGCTGATGCCATTATTCCTCGAGAAGAAATGATTCCAAGAGAACCGGTTAGAACAGGTGACAGGATTCGTGGGTATCTGAAAGAGGTGCAGGAAGCGACACGAGGACCTCAATTAACTGTTTCAAGAAGTGCCTCAGAACTATTGATTGCTCTTTTTAAGCTTGAAGTGCCTGAAGTAGGGGACGGTTTAATTGAAATTTTAGGCGCAGCGAGAGACCCGGGTTCACGAGCAAAAATTGCTGTTCGCACGCGTGATCAGCGTTTGGATCCTGTTGGTGCCTGTGTTGGTATGCGCGGTTCGCGTGTTCAAGCCGTGTCGAATGAATTAGCGGGGGAACGTGTAGATATTATTTTATGGGATGAAAATGAAGCCCAGTTTGTAATTAATGCGATGTCACCGGCTGAAGTGGTTGCGATAGTTGTGGATGAAGACAAACACAGCATGGATGTATCAGTTAAAGATGACAGTTTGTCACAAGCCATTGGTCGAGGCGGCCAAAATGTTCGGTTAGCCAGTGAATTAACCGGTTGGAAATTAAATGTTATGAGTGAAACGCAAGCTGATGAACAAAATTCGTCAGAAGCCGAAGCATATGCTCAGCAATTAATGGTTGACCTTGATGTGGATGAGGATGTGGCCCTGATCCTTGTTCAAGAAGGCTACACAACAATTGAGGAAATCAATTTCGCTGCTTTGGAAGACCTCGCCGAGATTGAAGAGTTCGATGAAGAGATAGCAGAAGAGCTTTTACAACGTGCAAAAGATGCTTATCTGATTAAAGCGATTGCTTCTGAAGAGGTATTGGAAGAACACGAGCCAGCGAAAGACTTGCTTGAAATGGATGGAATGGATCGAGAACTGGCATACCAGTTGGCCAGTAAAGAAGTGGTCACAATGAATGATTTGGCTGAACTGGCGACGGATGAATTACTCGAAATGATAGAGATGGATGAAGAACGTGCCACAGCACTGATTATGAAAGCACGTGAACCCTGGTTTGCTGAGTAAGCAACAAACTCTTTGGAGAAAGAAGTATGGCAGATATTACAGTTCAACATTTAGCAACAGTAGTCGGGACGACTGCTGAAAAGTTAGTAGAGCAACTTAAAGATGCAGGTGTAAAAGGTAAAACTATAAGCTCCACGCTTAGTGAAGACGATAAGGTGAAGTTATTAGCCCATCTTCGAGAAAGTCATGGAAAAGCGAAAGCAGATATTACCAGGCCGAAGAAAACAATGACGCTTAAAAGGCGTAAGCCTGAAGTAACGGAGTTAAAACAAACCAAAGGGCGTGGTGCTGGTTCGGTCAGTATTGAAGTGCGAAAAAAGAAAGGTCCTGGGCGCTCTGCAGATGAAATAGCAACAGGTTTGAGCTCGGATGAGTTATTAGAGGCGGAAAAGGCCGCTGCAGCACATCAAAAATTGGTAGAAGAACAAGAAGCTGTAAGAGAAAAAGAACAAGAAAGGCTCAATAAACAGCAAGAAGTTAAGGATAAACTTGAGGCTGAAAAGCAAGCCAAACTTGAAGAAGAAAGGGCGGCTGAAGCGGCTAAAAAAGCAGCGGAAGAAGCAGCGGCTGCAAAACAGGCTGCAGAAGAAGCGGCCAAGTTAGCGGCGGACGAAAAGGAGAAAACCCCCGAACCTGCTGATAAAGAAAGCAGAATGGCCAGCCCCGAAGTGATGGCAAGAATAAAAGCAGAAGTGGATGCCAAGAAAGCCCGTGAGGCAGCAAGAAAGCCAGATAAGAAAAAAGGCAGCTCTAAGTTTGATGGCGGCATTTTACATATCGATAAGAAGCCACGACGTATCAAAAAGAAGGGGGCTAATAAACCCCGTGATATTCGTCTTGAATCGGGTGAAAAACATGGTTTTGAAGTGCCTACGAAGACAATTGTTTATGATGTAGAGATTCCTGAAAGTATTATCGTGTCTGACCTTGCTAAACGAATGAAGGTTAAAGCGGGTGAAGTCATTAAAACACTGATGGGCTTGGGCACAATGGCGACTATTAATCAGGCGCTCGATCAAGATACCGCTGTTATTGTGGTTGAAGAGATGGGGCATAACGCCATTTTACGGAGTGATGAAGACATTCAGGCTGAGTTATTGGCTGATGTTATACAAAAAGATGGTGAGGAGGTGCCACGTGGTCCAGTGGTGACCATTATGGGGCATGTCGATCACGGAAAAACCTCATTACTTGACTATATTAGAGAAAGTCGTGTTGCAGCGGGTGAATCAGGTGGTATTACTCAACATATTGGTGCTTACCGTGTGAAACAAGGTGATAGCATGGTAACTTTTATTGATACACCCGGGCATGCAGCATTCACTGCTATGCGAGCGCGTGGTGCCCAGATTACCGATTTGGTCATTTTGGTTGTTGCAGCAGATGACGGCGTTATGCCGCAAACAAAAGAGGCCGTTGAACATGCACGGGCGGCCGGTGTGCCGATTATTGTCGCTGTCAATAAAATGGACAAAGAAGGCGCTCAACCGGATCGAGTTAAGAATGAACTTGCTTCGATTGAAGTAACCCCTGAAGATTGGGGTGGAGATACGCAATTTGTTAATATCTCTGCATTGACCGGTCAAGGGATAGATGAGCTGCTAGAAGCGATCGCTTTACAGGCTGAATTATTAGAGCTGACTGCGCCGGTTGATGTGGCGGCAACCGGCGTTATTGTTGAGTCTCGCCTAGACAAAGGCAGGGGGGCTGTAGCCACCATCCTTGTGCAAAAAGGCACATTAAATATGGGTGATTACCTAGTTGCTGGTGAGGCACATGGGCGTGTAAAAGCCATGTTCGATGAGAACGGCAAGGCTATTAAATCTGCGACACCTGCCGTACCTGTTGAAGTGTTAGGGCTTTCAAGTGCTACCGAAGCGGGCGAGGAAGTTTATGCGGCGCCAAACGAACGTAAAGCCCGCGAAATTGCTGAATTCCGTCAGAATAAATCGAAGCAGGCAAGGCAAGCAAAACAGCAGGCAGCGAAACTCGAGCAAGCTTTTTCACAAATGGAAGAAGGGGACAGTGCGACACTCAATATCTTATTGAAAACGGATGTCCATGGTAGTTTAGAGGCCTTAAAGGCGTCACTTGTGAACCTTTCAACAGACGAAGTGAAAGTATCAATTGTCGCCGGTGGTGTCGGTGGCATTAATGAAAGTGACGTTAATCTAGCCGCTGCTTCAGATGCGCTCATTGTTGGTTTCAATACCCGTGCGGATGCAAGTGCGAGACGTATGATTGAAAATCGCGGTGTTTCAGTACGTTACTACAGCATTATTTATGATGTGATTGATGATGTACGCGATGCCTTGTCCGGTTTATTAGCTCCTGACATTAAAGAACAGATCGTTGGTATTGCGAATGTGCGTGATGTATTTAAATCGCCAAAATTAGGTGCAATTGCGGGTTGTATGGTAACCGAAGGTTACGTTAAGAAAGACCTGCCGATTCGTGTGCTACGTGAAAATGTTGTTATTTTCGAAGGTCAGCTTGAATCGTTGAGACGTTTTAAAGATGATGTCCAAGAAGTTAAAAATGGCATGGAATGCGGTATCGGCGTGAAGAATTACAATGATGTCCAGGAAGGCGATCAGATAGAAGTCTTTGAACGTGTTGAAGTAAAACGTAAATTGTAATGTGCGCGATTAATGCCTAGAGAGTTTTTACGTTTTCAGCGAGTTGCCCGCCAATTACAAAGGGAGCTAGCTGAAGTGATACGGCGTGATCTTAAAGACCCTGATGTTGGCTTTGTAACGGTCAGTGATGTTGAGGTCACAAAAGACCTGGCGGTCGCTAAGGTTTTTGTCAGTGTCTTAACAACGAATGATAAGGACAGCAAATCGTCTAGCGTTAAGGCCCTAAATCGAGCATCTAATTATATACACGGTATGGTATCGAAACGCATGCGCATGCGCATGGTGCCTGAATTGCGCTTTTTCCTGGATGAGTCTATTGAGCAAGGTATTAAAATGGACGCGTTGCTTAAAGCGACCGATCCTGAAAATGAGAAATAATCAGTGGCCGATCGAAAAAAGAGAGGGCGGGATATTAGTGGAATTCTTATTTTAGATAAACCGCTTAATATGTCTTCCAATCGAGCGGTGCAAATTATTAAACGATTATACGACGCTAAAAAAGTGGGCCATACAGGCAGCCTGGATCCCTTGGCATCGGGTGTTTTGCCTATTTGTTTAGGGCATGCTACCAAAGTATCACCATATCTACTGGCTTCAGATAAAACGTACCAATTCACGATGAAACTTGGAGAAACAACCGATACAGGTGATGCTGAGGGTCGTGTGGTTCACAAAAGAGAGGTGCCGGATATCAGTGAGCAACAAATAGCGGCTCTCTTGCAAGCCTTTACAGGCGATATTCAACAAGTGCCTCCCATGTATTCAGCACTTAAACATAAAGGGCAACGTTTATATGATTTGGCAAGAGCGGGCCAAGTTGTTGAGCGACCGGCCAGAGGTGTGACGATCAAATCGCTATCACTGCTCTCTAAAACAAGCGACAGCTTGACCCTTGAAGTCTGTTGCACAAAAGGAACCTATGTTCGCACTTTAGCGGAAGACTTGGGTGAAAAACTGGGTTGCGGTGCTCATGTTATTTTTTTAAGGCGTATTAAAACAGGGCCGTTTGAATTGGAAGACGCCGTAACGATAGATCAATTAGAGCAACTAAACGGTGACTTTGATCCGTTGGATCAACAGTTGAAAAGCCTCGATATGGCGTTGCAAGACTACCCTCTGGTGAGATGTAATCGAGAAGAAACAAGTGATTTATGTTTTGGACGCCGGATCCAATTAGTTGATTTAGCCCCAAGTCCATTGATTCGTTTATATGATGCCAATGGCGATATTTTTGGCTTGGGCAAGTGGCTTGAAGGTAACTATTTGGCACCAGTAAGAATTTTTGCGTAAATACAGGCGACGGTTTGGTCATAAAGCTTGTTAGCTCTTAGAACGATGGAGTACAATGTGCTGTTTTTTCAAGATTAATATTATAGAAAGTGGAGTAAATATGTCGTTCGGTACAGAACAAAAGCAAGAGATTGTTAAAGAATATGCGTTATCAGAAGGTGATACAGGGTCTCCAGAGGTCCAAATTGCTTTGTTAACGGGGAGAATTAATCATTTGACACCGCATTTTTCTGAGAACAAAAAAGATCACCACTCACGTCAAGGTTTGTTAAGAATCATTAACCGCCGCCGTAAACTTTTGGATTACTTAAAAGGTAAAGACGTAGAACGTTACCGTGCACTCATTGCGCGTTTAGGATTAAGAAAATAGATAATTAATAGGCAGACAAATAGTGAAATCAGTAAAAAAAGAGTTTCAGTTCGGCAATCAAACCGTTTCTTTTGAAACAGGCGAAATTGCCCGTCAAGCAGACGGTGCAGTTTTAGTTGAGATTGATGGTACCGTTGTTATGGTTACCGCGGTTGGTCAACGAGAAGGTGGAGAAAATAACTCATTCTTTCCGTTAACCGTCAACTATCAAGAAAAAGCATATGCCGCAGGTAAAATTCCAGGCGGTTTTTTTAAGCGAGAAGGACGCCCGAGTGAAAAGGAAACGTTGACTTCCCGGCTTATTGATCGCCCCATCCGCCCTTTGTTCCCAAAAGGGTATAAAAACGAAACTCAAATTATTGCAACGGTTATTTCGCTAAACCCCGAAGTAGACCCGGATATTCCTGCTTTGCTGGGTGCATCAGCAGCGTTAGCTATCTCAGGCTTGCCGTTTGAAGGGCCGATTGGTGCGGCACGAGTCGGTTATATTGATGGTGATTATGTTTTAAACCCATCAAAAACAGCGATGTCTGAATCCCAGCTGGACTTGGTTGTGGCAGGTACTGCTGAAGCTGTCTTAATGGTAGAGTCTGAAGCAGATTGCCTCTCTGAAGATGTTATGTTGGGCGCCGTTACGTATGGCCATGAGCAAATGCAAGATGCCATTAATGCTATCAATGAGTTTGCAGCTGAAACGGGCAAACCTCGCATGGAGTGGGTTGCAGTAGAGAAGGATCAAGCGTTGGTTGATAAGGTTGCCGAACTTGCAACAGCCGGTATAGCAGAAGCCTACACGGTATTGGTTAAATTGGATCGTCAAGCAAAGTTAAAAGAAGTCCGTGCTGACGTGTTGGCGCAGTTTGAGGCTGAAGAGGCCGAAGAAGTTGCAGATATTTTTGCTTCATTGGAAAAGAAGCATGTCCGTGAGTTAGTGCTTTCAACCAATAAACGTATTGATGGCCGTGATTTATCAACTGTCCGTGATATTCATGTGCGTACTGGTGTTTTACCCCGTGCGCATGGTTCAGCCTTGTTCACACGAGGCGAAACGCAGGCCTTGGTTGTGGCCACATTGGGTACAGATCGCGATGCGCAAATGATTGATGCAGTTGAGGGCGAGTACCGTGATAACTTTATGTTGCATTATAACTTCCCTCCATTTTGTGTTGGCGAAACAGGTTTTGTTGGCTCTCCAAAAAGACGTGAAATTGGTCATGGTCGTTTAGCTAAACGAGGTATTCAAGCGGTTTTACCCAGTCAGGAAGAGTTTTCCTATGTTTTGCGTGTTGTATCGGAAGTCACTGAATCTAACGGCTCAAGTTCAATGGCCAGTACCTGTGGTACCAGTTTAGCGCTGATGGATGCGGGTGTACCAACGAAAGCACCTGTTGCGGGTATTGCAATGGGGCTTATCAAAGAAGGTGACGATTTTGCAGTCTTGTCAGATATTCTGGGTGATGAAGATCACTTAGGTGATATGGACTTTAAAGTGTCAGGCACAGATTCTGGTGTAACAGCGTTACAAATGGACATTAAAATCCAGGGCATCACGCACGAAATTATGTCGACTGCACTAGAGCAAGCGAAAGCAGGGCGGTTACATATTTTAGAAAAAATGAACACCGAATTATCTGCTGGGCGAACAGAAATGTCTGATTTTGCGCCTCGTATTTTGACCCTTAAAATTGATCCAGCTAAAATTAGAGATGTGATCGGTAAAGGTGGTGTAACGATTCGTGCGATTACAGAAGAAACCGGTGCGGCGATTGATATTTCTGATGAAGGCGTTGTTAAAGTAGCTTCTGTAGATCGTGAAGCTGGCGAGAAAGCACTAAAGCGTATCGAAGACATTACAGCAGAAGTGGAAGTGGGTAGAGTTTATGAAGGTAAAGTGGTTCGATTAATGGATTTCGGTGCTTTTGTGTCAATCTTGCCTGGGAAAGATGGTCTCGTTCATATTTCACAAATTTCAGCTGAACGAGTTGAAAAAGTAAGTGATGAGTTATCAGAAGGTGATGTCGTTAAAGTGAAGGTTCTGGAAGTAGATCGCCAAGGTCGTGTCCGTTTGAGTATGAAGGAAGTAGAATAAAGATATTTTCTGGGGTAATACACTATGACTAATTCCCGTATTATTAAAAAGTACCCTAACCGTCGCTTGTATGATACGGAAATTAGTAAATATGTAACCCTCAATGATGTGCGTCAGCTTATTATTGAACGCGAGCCGATAAAGGTGCTTGACGCTAAATCTAAAGAGGACTTAACGCGTAGTGTATTACTGCAAATTATTTTAGAGCAGGAAGAAGATGGTGAACCGATAATGAGTGCTGAGATGTTAGAGCAGCTTATTCGTTTTTATGGTGACCCTTTTCAGCATAACTTTGCCAAATACCTGGAAAATTCAGTAAAGCTCATTGCCGAGCAAAGATCCAAGGTAAGAAGCCAGCTGGAACAGGCCGCAGATCCTTTCACGATGATGGCATCTCTAGCAAATCGCAATATGGAAGTTTTTAAAGAAATGCAGGAAGGTTTGTTTAAAAAAGTCATGTCATCATCAACGGTAAACAAAAAGAAATAAGCCGTAGAATCTATGAAAAGCCCCTGAAACGGGGCTTTTTTTTTGTGCTTACAGATTTATCAAAAAGAATGAATGACAATGGGCAAGTTCAAAGGTGCCCATAGGGCCAATAAATAAGTAAACTAGCCTCTATGGATAAGAAGGATGACTCAACAAAATTTGATAGCGAACATTTCCTTAAAACGCTAACGCAAAAACCGGGCGTTTATCAAATGATCGATCGCCAAGATAATTGCATTTATGTAGGTAAGGCAAAGAACCTAAAAAAAAGAGTCTCCAGCTATTTTAATAAGACAGATAAGGATGCTAAGAAGCAGCTGATGTTGTCACATGTTCAACGCATTGATATTGTTGTAACACATACAGAAGGTGAGGCTTTACTCCTTGAAAACCAACTCATTAAAAAATTAAAGCCAAGATACAATATCTGCCTGAGGGATGATAAAAGTTACCCTTATATTTATTTGTCATCACACCAAGAGTTTCCAAAATTAATATTTCATCGGGGCGCTAAGACCAAAAAAGGTCGTTATTTTGGCCCTTACCCCAGTGCTGGTGCTGTCCGAGAAAGCTTGCATGTATTACAAAAACTGTTTCCAGTTAGACAATGTGATGACAGCTATTTTAAAAACAGATCAAGGCCGTGTTTGCAATATCAAATTAAACGCTGCACAGCGCCTTGTGTTGGGCTTATTAGCCCACAAGAGTATCAGGACGATGTGGATCATACCGTGCTGTTTCTCGAAGGTAAAAACAAACGACTAATAACCGGACTGGTAAAAAAAATGGAACGTGCGGCAGAGCGTTTGAATTTTGAAAAAGCGGCACATTACCGCGACCAGATTGCACAATTAAGAAAAATAATGGAGAGGCAATATGTCAGCGGGAATGAGGGAGATATTGATGTCGTAGCGTGTAACATTCAACAGAACATAGCCTGCGTACAAGTGTTTTTTATCCGAAATGGGCAACATTTGGGTCATCGGACATTTTTCCCTAAAGTACCGCTAGGAAAAAAAGAAGGTGAAGTGCTTACCGCCTTCTTAATGCAGTTTTATCTTGATAAAAAATTTCCAAAAGCGATTATATTGAGCCATGAATTATCAGAGCGGGATTTAATTCAACAAGTTTTAGAAACACAAGCTGAAAGACGAATAGCGTTAATTCAAAAACCACGAGGGGACAGGGCTCGTTGGCTTAAAATGGCAAAAGATAATGCAATAACAGCCTTAACCCAACGATTGGAGAGCCGAGAAAACACTAAAAGCCGTTTGAAAAAGCTAGCAGCATTATTGGGTGTGGAACGGGACATTAATCGTTTAGAGTGCTTTGACATCAGTCATTTACAAGGGGAACAAACGGTAGCTTCATGTGTTGTCCTGAATGAAGAAGGGCCGCTAAAATCAGATTACAGACGGTTTAATATTACCGGTGTAATAGCGGGTGATGATTATGCGGCCTTATCACAAGCGGTGACTCGCCGATTTGTTCGCGCCAAAAGAAATCAGCACATAGCACCAGATGTACTTATCATAGATGGCGGTAAAGGCCAGGTTCATGCGGTTACTAATGCGCTGAAAGATATTCATTATTCAGATGTTGTGGTGATTGGAATATCAAAAGGCAGTGACAGAAAAGTGGGTATGGAAAAAATCTATCGCGCGAGCGATGGAAAAACCCTCATTGTTCCGTCTGATGACCCCGCTCTATTAATCGTTCAACAAATCAGAGACGAGGCACATCGTTTTGCCATCAGTGGGCACCGGCAACAACGTGGAAAAGTTAAGAAAAAATCTACTTTGGAAGAAATTGAAGGGCTGGGTCCGAAGCGTCGTCAGCAATTGCTGAAGCAATTTGGTGGATTGCGCGAAATTCAATCGGCCGGTGTGGATGACCTATGTACGGTTGATGGAATCAGTAAATCCTTGGCGCAACGGGTGTATAACTTTTTTCATGACGGAGTGAGTGGATAAAATGGTACTATGCTGTATATGTAATGATATTTTTTGTTGAATGATTCTTAATATTCCAACCATTTTAACGCTGCTACGCATTGCCTCAATACCGGTCATCATGATTGTTTTTTATCTTCCAATAGAAGATTCGAGATTATGGTGCACAGTTATCTTTATTGTCGCCTCTATCACGGACTGGTTTGATGGTTTTTTAGCAAGAAAGTTAAATCTTCAGACAGCTTTTGGTGAATTCTTAGACCCAGTCGCGGATAAGTTAATGGTCGTGATTATATTAGTATTAATTGTGCAGGCTGATCCAATGGCCTATATCGCTATACCGGCGGCTATTATTATTGCCCGTGAAGTATCAGTGGCCTCGCTACGGGAATGGATGGCAGAAATAGGGCAACGTTCTGTTGTAAAAGTGTCTTGGGTTGGAAAATATAAAACCGGATTTCAAATGACATCCATCCTTTGTTTGCTGTATAACGAGAGCCTTTTTGGTTTTTCAATTCGCACAATTGGTATTGTAGCGATATACATAGCGGCCCTTTTAACAATTTGGTCAATGTGGCAGTATATACAGCTGGCACTCCCTCAATTTAAAAAATAGTAGGGATTCTGACTTGACAGTTTTGCTACGAAAGATAGAATACACGGCCTCAAAGCGGGAATAGCTCAGTGGTAGAGCACAACCTTGCCAAGGTTGGGGTCGCGAGTTCGAATCTCGTTTCCCGCTCCAAATTTTAAGCCGTGTCACCACCACGACTTTCTCATATAAGTCCTCTCTGGCTGAGTGGCAGAGTGGTTATGCAGCGGCCTGCAAAGCCGTGTACAGCGGTTCGATTCCGCTCTCAGCCTCCATAAACTCATTTCTTAACGTCCCATACCGTTTCAAAACCCTTTAAACATAGTGGCTTTAGTGAAAAATGTTCATGGGCAATATATTTTTTTATTGAAGTCTCGAACAAAAGCATCGTTTCACCCAAGAGGTCTAGCTCGTTGTCGTGGTTCGAAATCACGGTGTTGTCTAGGCTTCATTAGTTGTACTAAAAAAATTGCAGTTAGTTGTTAGTGTAGAGGTTGTCTTAGCCCTTTAAGGGCAGCCATCAAACTAAAACAGATTCGATATAAGCCTTAAGAAGATCATGGGTCGTATAGGTACAACAGCACAATTTGGCGTTAACTGAATTAGAAAATTGATTGAGATGGTTAGGGGAGCATGGCCAATTTTACCTGTCAATATACATCTGATTCAGCATTGGAGAGCTGAATTTGTCACTACTGATTGCAAAGAGTTTCTATTGCGTTCGTTTTGTGAACCTATTATTGTAAAGAAGCTTTTTAGGAACAAAATCGTTCTTTGTGTTGCAATGTGTCTTTGCAAATAAAAAGCACCCTAAATAATGGATAAAAAAAGAGCCAACGGAATGGAGCAACTGACTGACTTAAAAGCAATACTGCATTCAAAACGCGCGAATATATACTACCTGGAAAAGTGCCGTGTGATGCAAAAAGACGGTCGCGTACTCTACCTGACCGAGGCACAGGAGGAAAAGCAGTACTGGAATATCCCCATCGCTAATACCACTGTTATTCTGCTGGGCACCGGCACATCCATCACCCAGGCGGCCATGCGCATGTTAGCATCAGCAGGTGTGTTGGTTGGGTTTTGTGGTGGTGGAGGAACGCCATTGCTAATGGGCAACGAAATCGAATGGCTCACCCCGCAAAGTGAATACCGCCCAACCGAGTATATTCAAGGCTGGCTGAGTTTCTGGTTTGACGATGCAGAACGACTGCGAGCGGCGAAAATATTTCAGCAACAACGTCTGCACTATATTCAACAAGTGTGGCAAAAAGACAGTGGCCTGAAAATAGAAGGGTTCAATCCCGATGATGGGGACATCAGCAGCGCGTTTGATCAATTTTCACGACGTCTTGATCAGGCACAGAACGTAAATGAACTGCTGCTAACCGAAGCGCAACTGACCAAAAAACTCTACAAAATTGCCATCAATCGGACGGGGTTGTCAGAATTCAGTCGCCAGCACGATGGCATTGATGATGCTAATACCTTTCTTAACCACGGCAATTATCTGGCCTACGGTCTGGCCGCCAGCACCTTATGGGTGCTTGGCATTCCACATGGTTTTGCCGTCATGCACGGAAAAACAAGACGCGGAGCATTGGTATTTGATGTGGCTGACCTGATTAAAGACGCCTTAATCTTGCCTTGGGCTTTTATCTGCGCCAAGGAAGGCGCCACCGAACAGGAATTCCGTCAGCAAGCGTTGCAAAATTTTACCAACCACAAGGCGCTGGACTTTATGTTTGATACGGTTAAAGAGATTGCATTAAAAGGTGCAGAACAATGATGGTCACCTTTGTTAGTGAATGCGAGAAAAAAGCCTTAAATCGAACCCGCCGCGTACTCGATGCTTTTGCCAACCGCATTGGCAATCGCACATGGCAAACGGTGATAACTAACGAAGGCTTACAGGCAGTTAAGAAATTATTGCGTAAAACCGCAACCAAGAATACGGCGGTGAGTTGTCATTGGATACGGAGTCGTAGTCGGAGTGAGTTAGTTTGGATTGTGGGGAATAGGAGTAAGTTTAATCAGCAGGGAATTGTGCCGGTTAATTATACAGATCAGGAAATTACCGCATCATCACGTGAAATGGATTGGCAATTACTACCTATCATCGAACCTTTAACGGTCTTTGCCTCATTGTTGCATGACTTTGGCAAACTGACTGTCTTATTTCAAAATAAATTGAAAGGAAAAACAGATTCTCAAAGTGATCCGCTCAGGCATGAATGGGTTTCGTTGTTGTTTTTAATTGCTATCGTCGAAAATAAAAGCGATGAAGAGTGGTTGAATTATTTAATTAGTGATGAAGTGCATCAGAAAATCACTAAGTTGAGCATCAAAAATATCACCAAACCAATGGCTGGTTTACCTCCCATCGCCAGTATAGTTGCATGGTTAATTGTTTCGCATCATAAATTACCTTCTTTACATAAAGGTTATAAAGGAAACAACATAAACCGAATAAGGTTGTTTGAAATAGTCTCCTCATCCTGGGGGTATGCTAATGAGCAAATACCATTTGAAGAGTGGTTTAAATATACTGAACTACCCAGCAAATCAATCGAATGGCAACAAGCTGTTAAGGCTTGCGCCATTCAATTAAAAAACAAGCATACTGAAATAGGAAATATTTTTAACTCGGAGTTATTACGTCCTGTATTAACTTATTCTCGATTATGTTTAATGCTGGCAGATCACTTTTATTCATCACAAGCTAAAAATACAAACTGGCATAGTAGCGTCAAACTATTTGCCAACACAGATAACCAAAACAGGTTAAAACAGCAACTCGATGAGCATTTGGTTGGTGTCGCAAAACAAGCACAAAAAAACATTCAGAAATTACCGCAAATTGAAGGTGTTTTTAATCAAAATATCCGCGTTATCAAAAACGAAAAGCTCAGCGAAAAAAGCCCTAAAGACTTTAAATGGCAAGATAAAGCCGTTACGGCTATAGAGAAATGGCGACAAAAAGAAAACGATGTGGATAAGCATTTCTACGGTTTTTTTACCGTCAACATGGCATCCACCGGAAAAGGCAAAACCTTTGCCAACGCAAAAGTCATGCAGGCACTTTCTGCTGATGAAGAAAGCTTACGTTATGTCTTAGCGCTTGGTTTGAGAACGCTTACCTTACAAACTGGCGATGAATATAAAGATAAAATCGGTTTGAAGGACGATGAATTAGCGGTACTTATTGGCTCAAAAGCCATCGTCGAATTACATAAAAAAAAGAACAAAACCGGCTCAGAATCAGATGACAGTTTAATGGATAACGAGCTGTTTTTTGCCGAAGACTTTCCTGAGCAGGGGCTAGATACTGTGCTGGCAAAGCCAAAAGATCGGAAGTTCCTGTACGCACCCGTTCTAGCCTGCACCATTGACCATATTATTCAGGCGACCGAAGTAAAACGCGGCGGACGCTATATTCTGCCAACTTTACGACTGATGTCTTCTGATTTGGTAATTGATGAAATTGATGATTTTGATAATGAAGATTTAATTGCCATCGGTCGCTTAATACACCATGCGGGTATGTTGGGCAGAAAAGTGATGATTTCATCCGCCACCATTCCCCCTGATCTCGCTGAAGGTTATTTCAATGCCTATCAATCCGGCTGGAATCTGTTTGCCAGCATGCGCGTTAAAAAGCCTTCGATTGGCTGCGCTTGGATTGGTGATTTGAATCAAGTGTGAAAACGTTTGATAACAAAGAAGACTACAGAAAAGAACATGCAAAATTTATAAAAAAACGGATAAAAAAATTGGCCGAACAACCGGTAAGGCGAAAAGTTAATATTGCATATTGCAGTACCGATGTTAAAGACTATTTTGCAGCCGTCAAACAAGCGGTTATAGAAAAACATAACCACCACAACATGATTGATCCCATCACGGGTAAAAAAATCAGTATTGGAGTGGTAAGAATGGCCAATATCAATCCTTGTGTTGCCCTGACCCAATATTTACTGGAAAACAGCACCGATGAAAATTGTGAAATTAAGGCGATGGCCTATCACTCCCAGCAAGTGTTGTTAATGCGCCATGCACAAGAAAAGTACCTAGATAAGATACTTAAACGTAATAAAGGCGATGAGCATATCTTTAAAGATAAAACGATAAGAAAACATATCGACAACGCAAATTCAGACAGTATTATTTTTGTTCTGGTCGCAACGCCCGTTGAAGAAGTCGGTAGAGATCATGATTTTGATTGGGCAGTGATTGAGCCATCCTCTTATCGTTCATTTATTCAAATGGCGGGGCGTGTACTTCGACACAGAGAGAAAGATGTAACAGAGTCTAATATTGCAATTATGAAATACAACTATCGGGCATTGAAAACGCAAGGTAAAAAGATTGCTTTCAGATGGCCAGGCTATCAGCAGCAAATGAATGACTTGAGCAGTTATGATTTGGAAAAATTAGTCAATACAAAGGAATTATCCGAAAGACTCGATGCAACAAATCGCATTCAAAAGACACAATCATCCGAATTAGCCGACTTGGAACACCGAGTTATCCATCAATTATTGACGAACTACGATGCAAAAGGCCCAGAATCTATGCAAGGATGGCTTGATAGCGATTGGTGGTTAACGGCACTGCCACAGGAATATGTGCGCTTTAGGGGCAAGCGCAGTGAAGATATGACGGTGTATTTAACCACCGACTCAATCTTTTGGGAAAAAGGCAGGCGTGGTGATAAGGCTGTACCAGTTGGAAAAGATAATGTTGTTTTTGAACAGCTCAATGACTCAGAGACTGAAAACGTGTGGTTTAGCAGAGACTATCAAGCATTAATTGATGAGCAAGCTAAGCGACGACAATTAAGTATCGAGGAAACAATATTGATTTACGGAGAAATTAGTTTCCCTACATATGGAGAGCCGCTAGCCAATCAAAAATTCATATACAACGAACAGTTAGGACTGAAAAAAGATACTCAAAAATAGGAAGAATTATGTTGGATACAGCGATCACAGATTTTTTAGAAAACAAGAAACAAGACTATTTAAAGAAGAAAATAAAAAGTAACACCAGTGAAGAAGATAAGTTGGAATTGACTCAGGAAGCCCAGGAAAAGTACACCTTGGAAAACTGGTTGATTGATTCTTCAAAACGCGCCAAGCAATTATCACTCAGTTCTCACCCTGCCAAATTTGTTCACCCTGATGCTAAAGCCAGCAGTATTATTGCTAAGGCAGTCAAAAATACAGATGGCTTACTGCGCTCTGGTAATGTTGCTGTGGAACTGGATGTTTTTGGCAATGCCGCCGCCTTGGATGTTGAAAAATTTTTGCGAACAAAATTAGCCGATGAAAAAACTATTCTCCAACATTTAGAGGATAACTCCGACAGCATTAGACAACAATTCACAACAAGCAATACAAGCTATGATCAAATCAGAGAAGCCTTTTTACAAATAAAACATTCTGATTTAGACCAAACCAGTGAAAAACTAAAACAAGTCTATTTTCCAGCGGGCGACGACTATCACCTGCTATCCCCACTGATCCCTTCCGGGATGATTTTTAAATTTAAACACCGTATCAATGAACTACGTTTCTCTGAAGAAAATAAAACACTCAGAGAAGAGTTGAAAAAAGCCAAACCAGAACCGGTTAGTGGAACCATTGACGAGTTGTACGATATTACCGCAACTGGCTATGGTGGTACGCAATCTCAAAATATCAGTATCCAAAATGCTCAAAACGGCGGTATCAGCTACCTGCTCAGCTCTATGCCTCCGTCATTGGAAAAACGCCCCATCCAACCGCCTAAAAAAGATTTCTTTGAAAGCTGCCTGTGGACTGGCTTGTTCAAAACTGACTTTGAAGAATTTCATAAAATCTTGAGCTGGCGAAAAAATAACAAAGATATTCGGGATGCTCGCGACGATGTTGTTTTAAATGCCATCAGTAAAGTACAACGACAAATAGATAAGCTTCGGGCTATTGATAAAGGCTGGTCAAACAGTAACACTTATGCAGGCTTATCGCAGTGGCAAAAAATCTGGCTCGATGATTTTTATGCCTCAATTCGGCTGGATAAAAAACATAACCACGATTACCTGTCCCATGCGCAAAGCGATTTTGCCAACTGGTTTATCAATCACTATAAATCATCGGTAAAAGACAACAAATTGCTGGGCGATGAGGATATTACACACATTAAAGCGATATTGCAGCAGGAAAAGGAGTTATTACTATGAAAGATATTTTACTGATACCTAATATCACCATACATAACGCCAATGCCTTATCCAGCCCGTACACAATCGGCTTTCCGGCAATGACAGCCTGGTTGGGCTTTATGCATGCACTGCAACGCAAACTGATTGACACCCCTTTTAAAGAGGTCTCTTTTTCCGGTTTGATTGTTAGCTGCCTGGATATGAACCTGCATACCTATAAAGGTAAAGGCGACTATATCAGCTCCATAGTTGCCACAAGCAATCCGTTAGATAAAACCGGCAGTCGACCATCATTTATTGAAGAAGCGCGTTGCGATTTAGAAGTTACACTGGCTATAGAATGTGAAATGGGCATTATCGATTATGAAGAGCTGACTAGTTTTATAGATGAGCAACTGCATGTAATGAAAATTGCCAGCGGCGATATTATCAGTTTCAAACCCAGCCAGCATAAACAAGTCGATAACCATGAGCCTCGTCAACTTGCCAAATATCTGATGCCGGGGTTCTGTCTGGTCACACGACAAGACTTAATGCAGCAAGCCATGCAACAAGGACAGGATGCCATTGACGCCATGTTGGATTATCTAAAAATAGCCACGGATGTAGAAGTCGATGACAACCATAAAATCAGTAAAAGCAAACCGTATCGAAAAGAAAAAGGTTGGATTGTGCCTATCGCTATTGGTTATCAGGGCATTAGTGAATTAGGCAGCATTAAAAATACACGCGATCAAAAGACCCCGCACCGCTTTGCCGAAAGCGTGGTGACATTAGGCGAATTCAAAATGCCATACCATCTCGACACTCTGGACGAAATGATTTGGCGTTATCAACCCTATCAAGGCGATGATCTTTATCTTTGCCAAAACAACTATTCATTAAACAACCATCAGGAGAGTAAATTATGAGCAAAATACCCGCATCTGTTTTAGCATTTGAAAAAAAATTAGTTCCCTCGGACGGCTTAATGTACGGCACAACATGGGAAAACAGAAATCAACAAGCAGACCCTTTGAAATTACAGGAAAAATCCGTACGTGGCACCATTTCAAACCGTCTAAAAAAATCCGAAGAAGGCAAGCTGGATGCAAAAATTGAAAGCGCTAATTTACAAACAGTCGATAGTTGCGCACTTTCCCCTGAACAAGACACGTTAAAATTGAGTTTCACTTTAAAAGTATTGAGTGGTGTTGAAACGCCCTCCGCCTGCAATCACGAAGGTTTTTTTCAAAGTTATAACAAAGCTGTTAAGGAATACATTGGTGAGCATGGCTTTGCCGACATTGCAAAGCGTTATGCAGCCAATTTAGCCAGCGGACGGTTTTTCTGGCGAAACCGCGTGGGCTGCGAAGAACTGGAAATCATTATATCCGTGTTGAATAAAGGCAAAGAACAAAGTTGGACATTTACTAATCTGACGATTGCTCAAGACTTTACTGACTTAACTGACGAAGTAAAAGAAATCGGCGCACTGATTGCCGAAACCCTATCGGGTAACAATGAATTCTTATTACTGGAAATTAATGCCTTCGCTAAAGTTGGTAAGGCACAGGATGTCTATCCCAGTGAAGAATTAGTTCTGGATAAAAACAATAGCAAAGAAAAGAAAAGCAAAATTCTTTATCACGTTAATGATGTAGCCGCCATGCATTCACAAAAAATCGGCAACGCTATTCGTACCATTGACACCTGGTATCCTGACTTTGAAAACCAACAAAAACCAATTGCAGTCGACCCTTACGGCGCAGTCACCAATTTAGGTCGAGCCTATCGCCAACCTAAACAAAAAACAGATTTCTTTTCCTTTTTTGATAAGTTTTCTCAAGGAGAAAAACTGGAAAATGTCGAAGATGAACATTTCGTCATGGCGGTATTGGTGCGTGGCGGGGTCTTCGGAGAAAAACAATAATGGATCACTATATTGATTTGCAATTGCAAGCCGATGAAGAAGTGCCTATTTATTTTCTTCGTAATAAAGTCTTTTCTAAGCTTCATAAAGCTTTAAATGAACTAAATGAGAGCTTTATCGGCATTAGCTTTCCGAACTATAAAACCAAATTGGGTGATATTTTGCGTATTCACGGCTTGAAACCTCAATTGGAACTTTTGCAGCAAAAAAAATGGTTGGGAGGCTTATATGGCTACTGTTTAGTCAATGAAATTTTGCCAGTTCCTGATAACATCAAAGGGTATCGAACCATCTCAAGAGTTAGGCAAAACATGAGTCATGCAAAATTACAGCGCTTAATCAAACGGGGTTCTATTACAGGTGATAAAGTTGAGGGGTATACGGCCAAAATGATAGCGACTGGACTTGACAATCCCTACTTGGAACTGGAAAGCACATCAAACGGCCACAAACACCGGCGTTATCTACAATTTGGTGAATTGCAAGCTGAACCGGTTTCGGGTGAATTTGATCACTTTGGCCTCAGTAAAACAGCCACTGTGCCGTGGTTCTAAATTTGGCCTTGGGTACCGGTTTCACCCAATAAAATATGCTCTTTAAAAACATATTAAATATCAATAAGTTGAAAGGTTAGTGTAGATGATTAGTTTAATCAGTTATTATACCCTATGCCCATGTTTTGATTAGGTTTTTTATTGAAGTGTTACTGTTCACTGCCGCACAGGCAGCTTAGAAATGAACCTGTTGGAGCAACAAGAAGCGGTTTTGGTTCACTGCCGCACAGGCAGCTTAGAAAGAGCGGCGTATCAGTAGCTAACTTCAGCGTACGTTCACTGCCGCACAGGCAGCTTAGAAAAGAATTAGTCGCTAATCGAATGAGGCCGATATGTTCACTGCCGCACAGGCAGCTTAGAAATGCTCAATAACAGCGGCAGGAGACGAGGAGATGTTCACTGCCGCACAGGCAGCTTAGAAAAAGAGATGAACGTAATCGGCTGATTGCCTCGCGTTCACTGCCGCACAGGCAGCTTAGAAAGTGACAAGGTGATTGTTGGTATGACGGCTACAGTTCACTGCCGCACAGGCAGCTTAGAAAAACCTGTTGGGGCGACAAGAAGCGGTTTTGAAGTTCACTGCCGCACAGGCAGCTTAGAAAAACACAAAAAATGGGGAATTTTGGTGGCGAGCGTTCACTGCCGCACAGGCAGCTTAGAAAACAAGAAGAAATGGACGCAATACACCTACACCGTTCACTGCCGCACAGGCAGCTTAGAAAAACAAAGAAAAGAGAGGTGATGTTGTCGGTGTGTTCACTGCCGCACAGGCAGCTTAGAAATCGAAGATGTTTAGCCGTGAATCCGTGAGTCAGTTCACTGCCGCACAGGCAGCTTAGAAATGAAATGGCTAACTTGCGCGATCAACGCTTAAGTTCACTGCCGCACAGGCAGCTTAGAAATTGCTTGCTTTTTTTGACATAACGCACCCTATGTTCACTGCCGCACAGGCAGCTTAGAAAAAAGAACCTTCACTTGAAACGTGGGGTTGACAGTTCACTGCCGCACAGGCAGCTTAGAAAATGAATTAAAGCGTCTTTAATCGTTTCAACCTGTTCACTGCCGCACAGGCAGCTTAGAAACAGAAGCGGCCAGCAAAGTGAATTGGGATGAAGGTTCACTGCCGCACAGGCAGCTTAGAAATGAGACAGCGAAGTCTTTGGGAAAATTGAGCTGTTCACTGCCGCACAGGCAGCTTAGAAAAGCGGCCAATAACGTAGGATGGGAATTTAACAGTTCACTGCCGCACAGGCAGCTTAGAAATAATCGGCAGATGTTTATTAACGCTATTGAAGGTTCACTGCCGCACAGGCAGCTTAGAAATGCACCCATTTCTATCTCTGTTATGAATGCGAGTTCACTGCCGCACAGGCAGCTTAGAAATTTCAGTTGGTTGATTAGATACGTTTCGAATCGTTCACTGCCGCACAGGCAGCTTAGAAAAACGAGAATGAACCAACATACGTCTGCTTAAAGTTCACTGCCGCACAGGCAGCTTAGAAAATCTAAGCTAAAGAATCTACCCACGCGCTGTCGTTCACTGCCGCACAGGCAGCTTAGAAATAGCCCCAACGGTTTTTAAGTGCCCCGCATGCGTTCACTGCCGCACAGGCAGCTTAGAAAAGAGGGTTTTCTCTCATTCATTAAAACCAGAGGAGTAAAGAGTGTGGAATAAGATGAAAATATTCGTGCTTTAAAGGGGAAGAAGTTCTTTAAAATGTCGTATAATTTCCGTTATTTAACCAACTTAATCTGTTCATGGAGAAACAATGACTGTTGAAAAGTCCAAAATTATTTATACCTTAACTGATGAAGCGCCTTTATTAGCAACGGCTTCATTTTTGCCAATTGTTAAGGCTTTTGCAACAGCCGCTGATATAGACGTTGAGTTAAGTGATATTTCTCTTGCGTCTAGAATACTGGCGACTTTTTCTGATCAGTTACCGGAAGATAAAAAAGTGCCCGATGCACTTGCCGAGTTGGGGCTTCTTACGCAGAAAGCTGAGACAAATATCATTAAATTGCCAAATATCAGCGCATCTATCCCGCAGCTTAAGGATGCTATTGCCGAGCTACAGAGTAAGGGCTTTGAAATCCCTAGTTACCCTGACGATCCTAAAACGGAAGATGAAAAGGCGCTGCAAAAAAAGTTTGGCAAGGTTCTAGGAAGTGCTGTTAACCCGGTCTTACGCGAAGGAAATTCTGATCGCAGAGCGCCTAAGGCGGTTAAAGAGTATGCAAAGAAAAACCCGCATTCTATGGGGTATTGGAGTCAGGCATCAAGAACACATGTATCTCATATGCACTCGGGTGATTTTTATTCCAGTGAGCAAAGCTTAACGATTGATAAGCCTTGTCGTGTAAAGATTGAGTTTGTTGCTAAAAATGGTGATGTCACGACGTTAAAAGACAACATTGCTCTTTTGGAAGGTGAAATTATTGACAGCATGTTCATGAGTAAGAAGCAGCTGTGCGAGTTCCTTGAAAATGAAATGAACGATGCGAAAGAAACGGGTGTGATGTTTTCTTTCCATGTGAAAGCAACGATGATGAAAGTATCTCATCCCATTGTTTTTGGGCATGCGGTTAAAATTTATTACAAAGACTTATTTGAAAAGCACGGTCAGTTGTTTGATGAACTGGGTGTGAATCCTAACGACGGTTTAAGTAGCGTTTATGAGCATATTGAAAAGCTACCTGCCTCTGTTAAGGATGAAATTTTATCAGATATGCATGCTTGTTATGAAACGCGCCCGGAATTAGCCATGGTGGATTCTGCAAAGGGCATTTCTAACCTGCATACCCCTAATGAAGTGATTGTTGATGCATCTATGCCCGCAATGATTCGTGCGGGCGGAAAAATGTGGGGGCCTGATGGCAAGTTGAAAGACACTAAAGCGGTGATGCCAGAAAGCACGTTTGCTCGGATTTACCAGGAATTAATCAACTTTTGCAAAACGCATGGGGCTTTTGATCCAACCACCATGGGCACTGTGCCAAATGTTGGCCTGATGGCGCAAAAGGCGGAAGAATATGGTTCACATGATAAAACGTTTGAGATGGTTGCTGATGGTCGAACACGTATTGTTGATGATGAAGGCAACATCTTGCTTGAAATGGATGTTGAAGAGGGCGACATTTGGAGGATGTGTCAGGTAAAAGATGCACCGATTCAAGACTGGGTTAAATTGGCTGTTACGCGTGCTCGTTTGTCTAATACACCGGCAGTGTTCTGGTTGGATACGTACCGCCCACATGAAAATGAATTGATCAAAAAAGTTGAAAAATACCTTAAAGATCACGATTTGACAGGTCTCGATATTCAAATTATGTCTCAAACCAGAGCGATGCGTTATACACTGGAACGCATTCTTCGAGGCAAAGATACAATTTCTGTGACGGGTAATATTTTGCGTGATTACTTAACGGATTTATTCCCTATTTTGGAGTTAGGAACCAGTGCAAAAATGTTATCCATCGTACCTTTGATGGCCGGTGGTGGTTTGTTTGAAACGGGAGCCGGTGGTTCAGCGCCAAAACATGTTAAGCAACTAATAGAAGAAAACCATTTGCGCTGGGATTCGTTAGGTGAGTTTTTAGCGCTGTGTGCATCACTTGAACACACCGCTATAAAAAGCGGTAATGAAAAAGCAAGCGTGCTGGCAAAAACCTTAGATGAAGCGACCGCGAAATTATTAGACACAGGGAAGTCGCCATCACGCAAAACGGGTGAATTAGATAACCGTGGAAGTCATTTTTATATTGCCTTGTATTGGGCTCAGGCGCTTGCGGAGCAAACAGACAATATGGCATTACAGGCTTACTTTAAACCGTTAGCTAAAGCACTTGCCGAGAATGAGAATGAGATTGTTGGTACGTTGACGACGGAGCAATGGCATGCAGTGGATATTGGCGGTTATTACAAACCAGACTTTGATAAAGTGGCTGATATTATGAGGCCTTCTGCCGTATTTAATGAGGCACTTGCTGCATTAAAGTAGGTCTTTTAAAGGAAGATATAAACTAAAGCCGGGTGTTTGCCATTAAGCCCCCGGCTTTTTTTATGTTTGAATGTTAATCGTGTCGATGGCTGCTCGCAACCTCAAACAGTTCTTTGTACGAGGTTCCTTGTTCGGGAAATTCCGCAATACCCACTTTAGTGTTTAGCTTGATAGAGGAGCCATCCATTAGTTGGATCGGTTCAGCCAGCTCATTTTTAAGTTTTTCAACCAAGATAGACACGTGGTCTTCGCTGGTTTTAACAGTAAGATTGGCAAAGTTCATTCCATCCAAGTGTGCGTAGATGTCAGCATCGCGTGCTTTAGAAAGCAATCGTTCGGCAATGGCTTTAAGCGCCAGGTCATTTTGTTGACTGTTAATCTCATTGACCTTTGAATCAAAGGAAATAATAAGCATAACGGCTTTAGCATGAGTTCGCGTACAAAATGAGAGTAATTGTTCTGTTTGTTCTGCAAAAGTTGCTGCGTCTGGGAGTCCCGTGAGGGAGCAAAAACTTTCTTTCTGGTTTAGGGTCATGGTAGTTAATCGTTTAATCCGAACATACTTTAATAATGGCAGGTAATTCAGAATTTGCTAGGTATAAAAGAAAAATAAGTTTAAAAATTGGCCGCCAAACGACGGTTTGAACTCGTTGTTCACTCGCGATGCTGTTAAAGTATAGAAACCTTTTTTTCTAACGATACTTATTCCCTTGTTTCCAACGACCACAACCCCTGCACAGGACGACAATTTAAAGTATTTAATGTCCTTACGGGTGCTAAGTGTTAGCGGGCAGCTAATCGCTATTGTCGTGTCGATTTATTACCTTGATATATCGCTTCCTATCCAGCCTCTTGCGATGATCATAAGTGGGTTGATTGTATGGAGCTTGGTGACACTGTTTTTACTTAAACAGGCATCGCAAATAACGCACAATGCTTTTTTCGTTCAATTAGTTGTTGATGTTATTGCATTGACAGGTATTTTGTATTTCACAGGTGGAGCGACAAACCCATTTGCTTGGTTTTTATTAGTACCACACAGTATTGCGTCAACCTTGTTGACTCGGCGTCATGCCTGGTTGATGGCGTTATTGACGTCAGTATCTTATACCTTGTTGGTCTTTTATTATCAGCCGTTAGTTCATAGCAACCATGCTATGGAAATGTCGGCCAGTGGACACTTTGCTGCACATGTAATAGGCATGTGGATTGGGTTTGTATTGTCGAGTTTTTTATTGGCGTTTTTCGTTGCGGGTATGGCGGACTCTCTACGCAAAAGAAATAAGCTGCTCTCCGATATGAGAGAACGTATCTTCCGTGATGAACGGCTTGTGGCTTTAGGAACCCTTGCCAGCAGCGCTGCTCACGAGCTGGGTACGCCACTAGGAACCATGGACATAGTGTTGCATGAACTGGATATTGACCTACGTGAAAAGGTGGATGAATCGGCAATCAACAAGTTATCCATTCTTCAAGGGCAAATTAAACGTTGCAAAAAAGTATTATCTTCAATTACCGAAAAGGCCACCTCTGAGAAGTTTGATTCTGGACAATGGGTTCAAGTGGACCAGTATCTAGCGAGTATTGTGGCTCAATGGCGAATTTCTAATCTCAATATCAACTTAATTGAAGAGGTGAAAGGGCAAGGCGAGGCTCCAAAATTGCTATCTGACGTTGCGTTAACTCGTGCTTTGATGAATGTGCTGGACAACGCAGCTCGAGTATCTCCTCACTACATTAGGTTGGTACTGAACTGGGATGACCATGATATTCGTCTTTTTATTGAAGATGAAGGGAGTGGGATGGATAAGCTCCATTTAGACAAGCTGGGCAAGCACATTATGGCCTCAAAAGACAATGGTTTGGGCTTGGGTGTTTACATAACAAAGGCAACATTAGAGCGACTGGGTGGCAGTATCAGGTGGGAAAACCGCAAACCTAAAGGTGTTTGTGTGAATATATTGCTTCCTGTAAAAGTATAGGAGGGGTATCGCTGATGACACATAATAAAAAAATACTGATCATTGATGACGATCAAATCTACTGCTCAGTGTTGAGCGATGCGTTTCAACGACGTGGTTATCAGGTGGAATCAGCCTATACAGAAGGGCAAGCGATTCAGAAAATTGAAGAGTTTAAGCCTGAAATGGCGGTGGTGGATTTGCGCTTGGATTATAGTTCGGGCTTGCATTTAATTAAGCATTTAAAATCTAAAGACGAAAAAACCAAAGTGGTTATGCTCACTGGCTATGCCAGTATTGCAACGGCGGTGGAGGCCGTTAAATTAGGTGCTATTCAATATATTACTAAACCAGCAAATGCAGATGAAATTTTGGCTGCCTTTGAAGAAAAACAAGCAGATTCTGAGGTTATGCCATCGGATAAACCGTTGTCTGTGAAACGAATGGAGTGGGAACATATGCAGAAAGTATTGCTGGAGTGTGATGGTAATATCTCTGAAGCAGCCAGAAGGCTCAATATGCACCGCAGGACACTGCAACGAAAGTTAGCTAAGCGACCCGTTAGGCAATAAACGGAAGTATTTTAAGTAAGGTGTCTAGGTCAGGGCGCGCGAATGTTTGAAGTACGCCGTGATTGATGTGCCTAGCGAGTTTAAACAAAATCAGCGGGTGGTATAAAAGGCGGCTTATTTTCTAACGGGCTCAATGAAGTGCGGTTTTTAATAGGCCAGTTATAAGCGATTGGCAGAATGTAATCTGCCGTTTTTGAAAAACTTTATGCTCTTTTCTTGATTGATGGCGCGCAATGGTGGACAATCCCTTTCCTGAATTACACCAATGAACAATGGTGACTCATGTCGGTCCCCTCGCAACGTGAAATCGTGAACCCCGCCAGGCCCGGAAGGGAGCAACGGCAGCGATGGAATCGTGTGCCGGGGTGCGGCTGGCATGGGTTGCCACCCATTCTTTATATGTGCTGGTTAAGCGCCTTAAAAATTCGCACAATTTCATCGCCTTTGTTACCCTATAAAACTTATGAGTTATAAAGTCTTTGCAAGAAAATGGCGGCCGTTAAATTTTGCTCAAGTGGTTGGGCAGGAACATATCGTTCGTGCTTTAATTAATGGGCTTGAGAATGATCGTTTGCATCACGCGTATTTGTTTACAGGAACGCGTGGTGTTGGTAAAACGACAATAGCTCGTGTACTCGCTAAAGCTTTAAATTGCCAGAATAAATTGGGTGCAGAGCCTTGTGGAAAATGTGACGCCTGTTTGGACGTTGATCAAGGCTGTTACCCCGATTTAATTGAAGTGGACGCAGCGTCACGGACCGGTGTTGATGACACGCGAGAGTTACTTGACAATGTGCAGTATTCGCCCAGCCGGGGCCAATACAAGGTTTACCTTATTGATGAAGTTCACATGTTTTCGAAAAGTAGCTTTAATGCGCTGCTTAAAACGTTAGAAGAACCCCCTGCCCATGTTAAATTCCTGTTAGCGACGACAGACCCACAAAAAATGCCGGTGACGGTACTGTCCCGATGTTTGCAATTTAATCTTAAACGTTTAGTACCGGATCAAATAGAAGGTCAATTTAAACTGATTTTAGAAAGTGAGGGTATTGAATATCAACAAAAAGCGACTGAGCTGTTAGCGCGAGCAGCTGATGGGAGTATGCGCGATGGCTTGAGCCTGTTGGATCAGGCGATTGTGTATGGTAACGGCGTGCTGAATGAAGTTGATGTTATTGATATGCTTGGCAGTGTTGCTAGAGAGCCAGTGCTTGACCTGCTGAATGCGTTGTTAACGCAGCAGGGTGCTGCCGTATTAGACAGTATTCAGGCGTTGGATGAATTTGCGCCAGATTATGCAGAGGTGCTCCAATCATTGTTAATGTACTTGCATCAAATCGCGGTGTGTCAACTGATGGGTCATCAAACCGAAGATGAGTCTTTAGCGCAATTAGCCGAGAAGCTGGGCAAAGAAGAAGTGCAGCTGTATTATCAAATTGCCTTGATGGGGCAAAAAGACCTGCCGTTAGCGCCCACACCTAAAATAGGGTTTGAGATGGTGTTATTGCGGATGTTAGCTTTTTCACCTGTAGGCAATGAAACGCAGCAGAGTGATTTTAAGCAATCGAAAACTCAATCGGTATTAAAACCCCAAACAACGAGTCCGCGGTTGAACACGCAAACGACTGAACCCGCCGTAAAAAATAGGGCTGAGCCGAACAAGTCACCAGAGCAAGCGAAGAAAGCACCTAAATTAGTTATTCCTGAAAAAAAAACACTTGAAAATATAGAATCGAGAAGAGCGCCTCTAACAGAGGCGGTTAACGTCTCAACGTTGGCAGAAAAACCAGAGTTGGATACACCGGCCAAGGTGGCAGTAACTTCAGAAAAGCCTTGGCATGAGCTTGTGCCAACGCTGAGTTTGGATCCGATGGCGCTTCAGTTAGCGAATAATGCAGCCTTATTAAGGTTAGATGACCATGAGTGTGAGTTGTTGTTGGTGGGTGGGCATGTGTCGCTGAATAAAAAATCGGAACTTAAGCTCGAGCAGGCTTTGTCGAAACATTATGGAAGAAAGTTAAAACTGATTCTAACCGAAGGGGCGAAGGACATTGTCACACCTAACAGTATTGCGAATGAGAAAGTGGCTGATAGGCAACGTCAAGCAGAACAAGAAGTAGAGAACAGCCCGATCGTTAAGCAAATAATCGCACTGTTTGACGCTAAAATTGCAGAAGGCTCAATTAAGCCGATCGATTAATTAAAAAGTGTACGGAGATAAAAATGAAGAACCAATTAGGTGACTTAATGCAGCAAGCGCAAAAAATGCAGGAGAAAATGCAAGAAGCGCAGCAAAAGTTGGCAGAATTAGAAGTGACAGGAGAATCTGGAGCCGGTCTTGTAAAGTTGGTGTTGACGGGTAAACACGAAGCTAAACGATTATCGATAGACCCCAGTTTATTGAAAGACGAAGATCAAGAGATGCTGGAAGACCTGATTGTGTCAGCAATTAACGATGCTGTTCGCAAAGTGGAAAACGAAAATAAAGAAAGCATGGCAGGCATGACCGCAGGGATTCCATTGCCACCAGGCTTTAAACTGCCGTTTTAATGCAATTAGAACCGATTCTTCAAGACTTGATGCAAGCTTTGCGCTGCTTGCCGGGTGTCGGTCAAAAGTCTGCTCAGCGGATGGCGTTTCATCTGCTGGAGCGCGATCGTCAAGGAGCGTTTACCTTAGCTAAAAGCCTGGCTGACGCAGTGGATAAAATAGGCCACTGTTCTGTTTGCCGGGCATTATCCTCATCGGACGTTTGTATGCTATGTTCAGATGAGCGGCGTGATCAGAACGTGTTATGTATAGTAGAAACACCCGCAGATGTGCTAGCGATAGAAGGTGCAACACGATTTACAGGCCTGTATTTTGTTCTTAATGGTCGTTTATCACCCCTTGATGGCCTTGGGCCGAAAGAAATTGGTCTTGATAAGCTGGCAGAGCGATTAACAACAGGTGTTATCAAAGAAATTATTCTCGCGACCAACCCAACGGTTGAAGGTGAAGCAACGGCTCACTACATCAGTGAGATGGCAAAGAGCAAAGGTGTTAAGGCAACACGTATTGCCCATGGGGTGCCACTGGGCGGAGAGTTGGAGTATATTGATAGTGGAACGTTGTTGCACGCTTTTAGTGGGCGTAGTGAAGTTTAAAGGAGTTTGCAATGAGTGATTGTTTATTTTGTAAAATGGTCAGTGGTGAAATTACACCAGATATTGTTTATGAAACAGAGACAGTGTTAGCCTTTAGGGATATTAATCCACAAGCACCTACTCATGTATTAATTATTCCTAAAAAGCATATAGAAACACTAGCCGATATGGCTGAACAGGATGTGTTGCTGATGGGTGAGATCATGCTGGTTGCGAAAAAAGTCGCAGAGATAGAGGGGATAGCAGAGTCGGGGTATCGGACGGTTTTTAATTGTAAACAAGACGCGGGCCAAGAAGTTTATCATATTCATCTTCACTTGCTTGGTGGTCGGAAGATGAAGTGGCCGCCGGGTTAATAGACCAATTTGTCGCGTAATTTCAGGTACCTTAAATAGCGCTGTTTTGAAATGTCACCCTTATCGACAGCGTCTTTAACCGCACAGTTAGGTTCTTTTAAATGTTGGCAATTGGCATATTTGCATTGATCAGCCAATTGATTAATTTCACGGTATCCATAAGCCAGAGTTTGTTCTGTGATATGCGCTAATCCAAAGATATTAACGCCTGGGCTATCAATAATATCGCCCCCTTCAGGCAGCTTGTATAACGTTGATGAGGTGGTTGTGTGTTTGCCCAGCCCGGAGGTTTTGGAGAGCGCTTTTGATTGAAGGTCTAGATCAGGTAATAAGGCATTCGTGATCGTGGATTTTCCCACACCAGATTGCCCCACTAAAATGCTGGATTGATTTCTTAGCCGTGTTCGTAATGTGTCTAACCCTTTCTTTTTAGCCGCACTCACTTCGATCACTTCGTAGCCGAGGTGCTGATACAGTGAAGTGAGTTCGCTGGTGTTTTGTCTTGTCTGATCATCTAACAGATCAATTTTATTTAGCACAATGAGAGGGGTGATTTTTTGGAATTCACAAACGATCAGGTATTGGTCGAGTAGTAGAGGGTCTATAGCAGGCTTGACGGCAATAATAATCACTATTTGATCTAAATTAGCGGCTACCGGCCTTGTTTGACCCTTCTTAGCGGGCCTTGAAAGTAAAGATTTGCGATCAAGCACTTTCTCGACACGCCCGGCATTGGCTTCTGTTTTTATCCATTCGACATCATCACCAACGGCAGGTTGTTCTAGTTGTGTTCGTTTTTGACAACGATAAGTGAGCCCATTTTCATCTTCTACTATAAGGGCTTTACCTAAATGGGCGACAAGGCGCCCCTTAAGTTGGCGGCTGGATTCTTTTTTGGCTCGATGGAGAGATGGAGAGGTTTTCAAAGCAGCGTATTAAGAATCTTGGATTGCTGTGGTTTTTAAATGATTAACCCGGATTCCGGCAGGGGGATGACTATGGTGAAAGTTTGAATAAAGAGGATCTGGCGTGAGGGTGCTAGCATTTTCACGATATAGCTTTACCAGGGCCTGAATCAGGTGTTCTGGTTTAGCCATTGTGCTGGCAAATGCATCGGCCTCAAATTCAAATGTACGTTGAAAATAACGACTTAATGGTTGTAAGAAAGTGGTAAATACAGGGGTGACGATAAGGAAAAGTAGAAGGGCAACGGCATTACTGACGTCATGTACGCCCAGCCCTTCAAAAAACCAAGGTTGTTGTATTAGCCAGCCAAGAAGAGCAAAGCCGAGTAAGGTCATAACGGTGGAAACGATCATTTGTTTTGTAATATGTTTACATTTGAAGTGACCGAGTTCGTGAGCCAGTACAGCCTCGATTTCGTCGGTATTGAGAGAGTCGATGAGGGTGTCAAAAAAGACGATACGCTTATTGTTGCCAATGCCGGTGAAGTAAGCGTTTCCATGGCCAGAGCGCTTTGATCCATCCATGATATAAATGCCTTTGCTATTAAAACCACAACGCTCAAATAAATGGGTGATTCGAGATTTCAGGGCGTCATCTTCAAGCGGAGTAAATTTGTTAAATAAAGGGGCGATCACAGTGGGCACTAACCAGGTCATAAAAAAAGTGAAGGTGATGGTGAGTAACCACGCGTAAAGCCACCAATATTCACCTGTTTTGCCCATAACCCAAAGTAAGGCGTATAAAAGAGGAACGCCAAGGGCAATCATTAAGGCCAGTTGTAATAACTGGTCTTTTATAAATTGTTTAACAGTGGTTCTATTGAATCCAAAACGTTGCTCTATATTAAATGTTTGATAGATGCTGATGGGAAGTTCGATAAGGTGGGTGATGATAAAAACCGATAGGATAAGCAAGATACCACTGAAAATCTCGTGGGTGATATGAGTTTGACTTGTTTGAAGAATGAAATTAATAAGTCCGCCCAATGTTAGCGCAATTAAAATGAGCCCCCCCAGTACATGATGAATAGTGTCTATTTTAGTTTTAGCTATCGTGTAATCTGCGGCTTTTTGATGTTCTGCTAGGTCGATTTTATCTTTAAAGTCATCGGGAACTTGATGCCGATGAAGCATGATGTGTTGAATTTGTCGCTTATTTAGCCATAGATTTAGTAACATGGATGCCGTTAAAAAAAATAAAAAAAGATAGCTAAATTCATTCATGGTTTTATTGGTATATTGCTGCGTTAGTCGTTTTTTTAATTTATAGAGGTAATAACATGTCTCAAGACAAACAAAATTTAATATGGATCGACCTTGAAATGACGGGTTTAGAACCTGCAACGGATTCTATCATTGAAATAGCGACTGTTGTGACGGATAAAGAGCTTAATGTGCTTGCGGAAGGTCCTGTACTGGCCGTTAATCAGGCAAAGGCTACCATGGATGCGATGGATGATTGGAATCAGAAACACCATGGTCAATCCGGTTTGATTGGTCGTGTTTTAGAAAGCCCGTTCACCGAAAAAGAGGTTGAACAGCAGACGATTACGTTTTTAGAGCAATGGGTGCCTAAAGGGGCTTCACCAATGTGCGGTAACAGTATTTGTCAGGATCGTCGTTTTTTGGCTAATTATATGCCTGCTTTAGAAGACTTTTTTCATTATAGAAACCTTGATGTCAGCACATTAAAAGAACTGGCAAGTCGTTGGGCGCCGGCGTTGATGCAAGGGTTCAAGAAAAAAGCAACTCATCAGGCGCTAGAGGATGTTATTGAGTCTATTGAAGAGTTGAAATATTACAGGGAACACTTTATCCATCTTCCATAAGCGGTATAACCAAGGCAGATGAATGATAAAAAGCAGAGTCTAGGGCTCTTGAGTCGACATTTTAGATAGGGAGCAGAGAAGTGGAACCACGTATCAGTATCATCACATTAGGCGTATCAAGTCTTGAAAAATCCTACCAGTTTTATACGGCACTTGGTTTTCCTTCTTCCAAAACACCAGAAGATGGCATCGTGTTTTTCAAAACGGCTGGCGTGTGTCTGGCTCTATATCCTCTGGAAGCGTTGGCAAAAGATGTATTGCCTGATTTTGATTCAAACCGTTCTGGGTTTTCAGGTGTTACGTTGGCCCACAATACAACATCAAAAGCTGAAGTCGATACCGTTTTAGGCTTAGCCAAAAGAGCGGGTGCAAAAATTGAAAAGCCAGCTCAAGAAGTATTTTGGGGCGGTTACAGTGGTTATTTCTCAGATCCTGACGGCCATTTGTGGGAGGTAGCCTATGGTGACTGCTGGGCGTTTAACGAGGATGGAAGCTTAGTCATTGAATGAAAACCGCTAACAAGCGGTGTTTCCCCGAACGACACTCTGCTTTGCCACCGAGTTAGCCTTGTTGTTCATTTGACGGGTTCTGTTGTTGGAGAGCCCATCGAACATGTTCTTGAATGACGGTGTTTGTGTCATCTTGCTTTGTGCGTAAACTGTTAATGACTTGTTTCGAGCGAGGGGCATTGCCTAAAGCAATAGCAATATTTCTAATCCAGCTTTCATAGCCAATTCTGCGTATGGCAGACCCTTCCGTATTTTTTAGAAAAGTTGGCTCATCCCAGCAAAATAATTCAATGAGACTGGCGGTATCTAAATGCTGGCGTGCCATGAAGTCTTTTTCATCGGTCAGATTGGCAAATCGGTTCCACGGACAGACTTGTTGACAGTCATCACAACCGTAGATTCTATTGCCCATGGCTGAGCGAAATTCTTCGGGGATAGAACCCCTTAATTCAATGGTTAAATAGGAGATACAGCGTTTTGCGTCGACAACATAAGGAGCGATGATGGCTTGAGTTGGGCAAACATCAATGCAATCGGTACACCGGCCACAATGTTCTTCAGCGGTTTGATCAATGGGTAATGGCAAATCAATGTATAACTCGCCTAAAAAAAACCATGATCCTGCATCTTTGTTGAGCACATTGCTGTGTTTTCCAATCCAGCCCAAGCCTGCTTTTTCAGCAATTGCCTTTTCCATCACAGGTGCGCTATCGACAAATGCACGATAACCAAAAGGCCCAATGATTTCTTCAATCTGATGCGCCAACGTCTGCAATTTTTTTCTGATTAATTTATGATAATCACGACCGAGTGAATAACGTGAAATATAGGCTCGCAAAGGGTCTTTCATGAGGCTGTTCGTGCGTTCCATTGGCTCAGGTAAATAATCCATTCGACATGAGATGACGCGAATAGTACCTTCGTGAAGCTCATGAGGCCGGGTGCGTTTTGTACCGTGTTTTTGCATAAAGCTCATTTCGCCATGCAGGCCGGCGTTGAGCCAGTTATTCAGTTGTTTTTCAGCATCAGATAAATCAGTATCGGAAATGCCAACTTGCTGAAAGCCAAGAGATTGCCCCAGTTGCTTAATCTGCTTCGCCAGTTGTTGTAAGTCGGTGCTGTTTAAGTCCATCTGCGGTAGGATACATCAAAATGTTATTAAGTTTATGCCTTAAAATTGAAAGGACGCCTATGCCAGAAAGTAAGCCAACAAAACATCGCCAATTATTATTTAAAGAGTTGATAAAATGTCTGCCTCCCCGCAAAAAAGAGTCGTACAAAGGAGATTACGGGCATACTTTATTGGTCGGCGGCGATTCCGGTTTTAGCGGAGCGATACGGTTAGCCTCTGAAGCCGCTTTACGTGTTGGCAGCGGTTTGGTTAGCGTGGCGACACGTGCGGAACATGCGGTGAGTCTCACGATGTCAAGGCCGGAAGTGATGTGCCATGGTGTCAGCGAGCAAAGTAGCTTACGTAACCTAATGCAGAAGTGCCAGGTTATCGGTTTGGGGCCGGGGCTCGGTCAGACAGCCTGGTCTCATTGTTTATATAGCGGTGCCATGGAGTCTGGCTTACCCATGGTTGTTGATGCCGATGCGTTGAATTTATTAGCAAACATGCCAGAAAAGCGCGCTGACTGGGTGTTAACTCCCCATGTCGGTGAAGCGGCAAGATTGCTGAATTGTTCTACTGCCGAGGTGCAACTGGATCGACAAGCTGCGGTGAGAAAACTGCAACACGACTACGGTGGGGTTGTTGTTTTAAAGGGGTCGGGCAGTTTAATTTTTGATGGTGTAGGCGATATTTACCAGTGTAAGGCAGGGAACCCAGGAATGGCCTCGGGGGGGATGGGTGATGTCTTAACAGGGATTATTTCTGGTTTAATTGCTCAAGGACTAACGTGTTTAGAAGCGGCGACATTAGGCGTCGTTGTTCATGCAATGGCGGGAGATCGAGCTGCTCGAAGCGGTGAAAGAGGTATGGTAGCCAGTGATTTGATGCAAGCAATACGTGAGTTAGTAAATGATTATTAAAGATGAACGGGGCATGCTTGAGGCCGGCAGGCAGCTTGCCAAACAACTAAAATCAGGCATGTTGGTTTATTTGGAGGGGGATTTAGGCGCGGGGAAAACCACTTTGGTTCGTGGTGTTCTGAATGGTTTGGGGCATGCGGGCGCTGTTAAAAGCCCGACTTATAACCTGGTTGAACCTTATACCATTAAAGATCAAGCCGTTTTTCATTTTGATTTGTATCGTCTGGTTGAAGCAGAAGAACTGGAATATATGGGTTTGCGTGACTATTTAAATAATCAGGCAATTTGTTTTATTGAATGGCCTGAAAAAGCGGGAGGCTTGTTACCAGAACCTGATTTATTAATTAAAATAAACATTTACGGCAGTCAGCGAGAACTGTTAATATCTAAACCGTAAAGACTCATAAAAAACAGTTGGTTATGAAACTATTCTCGAATAACTATAAACTGAAAGAGCATTTATCATGGTTTGTTCTAGCTTTTTTAGTGTTATCAGGCAGTGCCATGGAGGCCGTTGCCTCAAGTCAGCAAATTGAATCGGTTAGATTTTGGACGGCGCCGGATCATACACGCTTGGTGCTTGGGACTTCGTCACCTATTGAACATAAGGTGTTTTCGCTTACTAACCCGCCTCGTTTAGTATTGGATCTCAGTGACACTAAATTTCATTCGCAACTGCCCGTGTTTCCCGCTGATCATCGGGTTGTTAATTTGATGCGCCAAGCACCTCGAAACGATAAAGATCTCCGTATTGTGATTGATCTTAAAAAAGCGGTAAGGGCAAAAAGTTTTGTCTTAAAACCAAACGCTGATTATGGTCATCGTCTAGTCATTGATTTATACCCTAAACAGAACGTCGCTGCTAAACAAGCTATCAGCATAAAAAAAACAGCCAGTTCAGTAAAAAATGACCAGTTGATTATTGCTATTGATGCGGGGCATGGCGGTGAAGATCCGGGTGCAACGGGGCGCAGAGGAACGCGTGAAAAGGTGGTGGTGCTAGCGATTGCTAAAAAGCTGGCGGCGTTGGTGAATGAGCAACCAAATATGAAAGCTTATATGGTGCGCACAGGGGATTATTACATCGGGCTTCGGCAACGGATGGAAAAAGCTCGTCGAGCGAAAGCGGATTTGTTTGTTTCGATTCATGCAGATGCCTTTAAAGACCAGCGTGCGCGGGGTTCTTCAGTTTATGTGCTCTCTAACAGGGGCGCCAGTAGTGAGGCGGCTCGATGGTTGGCGAAAAGTGAAAACGCAGCTGATTTGGTGGGCGGTGTGAGCCTTGATGATAAGGATGATATGCTGGCCTCAGTGTTATTGGATTTGTCGCAAAACCACACTGAAGATGCGAGTGCGAAAGTGGCTGGCGAAGTATTAAAAAATCTGAAAGGAGTTGGTCATGTCCATAAGAAACAAGTTCAAAAAGCAGGGTTTATGGTGCTTAAATCACCCGATATTCCTTCAATTCTGGTAGAAACCGCATTTATTTCAAATAAATATGAGGAAGCAAAGCTTCGAAGCTCTGCACATCAAGCAAAAATTGCGAAAGCGATTATGAAAGGGGTCAAGGCTTATTTTGCCCATCAGGGTTTGCCTGCTACCCCTGTATTGAGAACAGCAAAGACGACGTATAAAATTAAAAGAGGTGATACCTTATCAGCGATAGCGCAACGTCATCGGGTCTCTCTTGTCACATTAAAAAAGGCCAATTCCCTACAAAGCAATAAAATTGTCGTTGGTCAGGTTATTCAAATACCGAGTTAGCTCATTCGTTATTTTTCGATACAATAGCGGTTATCTATAACCCCGTTATTTATTATTCTTCGACTGTCATATGCCCATTAAACAACTTCCTCCGCAATTAATTAATCAGATTGCTGCAGGTGAGGTGATTGAAAGACCTGCGTCGGCAGTTAAAGAATTAGTTGAAAATGCTCTGGATGCGGGTGCGACTCAAATTTTAGTAGAAATTGAAGAGGGTGGGTCGCGGTTAATTCGTGTCAGTGATAATGGGCAGGGCATCAGTCAATCGGATTTGGGCTTAGCCTTATCCCGGCATGCAACCAGTAAAATCGGTTCGTTATTGGATTTGGAATCTGTGCTTAGCTTTGGTTTTAGGGGGGAAGCTTTGCCCAGCATGAGTTCGGTTTCTCGATTAACACTTATTTCGCGGCAAGAAAACGATACATTGGGGTGGTGTGTTAAGGCCGATGGCACTGAACGTGAGTTAGACCCTGTTCCTCAAGCCCGCTCAACTGGAACCACCGTAGAGTTGCGAGATCTTTTTTACAATACGCCGGCGCGGCGAAAATTTCTTAAAACCGATAAAACTGAATTTGGCCATATTGAAACAGTGATTAAACGGATGGCCCTGAGTCGATTTGAGGTGGGTTTTTGCCTTAAGCACAACCAACGGCCAGTAATGGAGCTTAAACCGGCCTTAAATGTTGAAGAGCAAGAGCAACGAGTTGGCTTGTTATGTGGTGATGGCTTTGCACATGAATCGCTGGAAATAGACGTGGTTAATGGGGAGCTGGGGTTACAGGGCTGGATCGGTTTGCCAACGTACTCTAGGTCTCAAGCGGATATGCAGTTTTTTTACGTTAATGGCCGTTTGATAAAAGATAAGCTCATCAACCATGCAATTCGTTTAGCTTATCAGGATGTTTTATTTCATGGGCGCCACCCTGTCTATGTTTTGTATTTGAGCATAGACCCTACCCTAGTTGATGTGAATGCGCATCCGGCTAAATTGGAGGTGCGTTTTAGAGAAAGCAAAGCAGTACATGACTTTGTTTATCGGCGGGTTAAGCAATTATTAACGGATGTTCGGCCTTCTGATCATTATGCTATTAAAACCTTAGACGGGGATTTAGCGAAAGACTTATCGGGTGTCCGTTCTATGCAGCAGCCTCTTAGTCCATTGTCGATAACTGAGCCTACGGTAACGTATGGAAAAGGGCCTTCTTATGAAAAGCTCAATCCGCGACCGACTTCAGGGCCTTTAAGTACAGTAACAGCTCAAACCGAAGGTGTGCCTGCTCCGTTGGGCTACGCTATTGCTCATTTACACAATACGTATATCCTTGCAGAATCTGAGCAAGGGTTGGTTTTGGTTGATACCCATGCCGCTCACGAGCGTATTGTGTATGAAAAGATGAAAAAGCAATACGATGCCGGTGAAATGCCTTCACAACCGTTGTTAATACCACAAAAAATTCAGTTGTCGGATGAAGAAACGCGGGTATTTGAACAACATCAGACGTTAATAAATGGCTTGGGGTTGGATTTGAGTTTATCTGGACCCAACGCCTTGTTAATTCGCGCTATTCCTGTGTTATTGGCGCTAGATGATGCAGAAGAATTAGTGCGAAATTTACTGAATGACCTCACTCAAACAGGAGAGACACAAAGTGTTCAGGGTGCCTGTTATACCGTGTTAGGTAATATGGCTTGTCATGGCGCGGTTAGAGCCAACCGTAGATTAACAGAAATGGAAATGAATGCGTTGCTACGTGATATTGAGCAGACGGAAAATAGCGGGCAATGCAATCATGGTCGACCTACATGGGTCCTGTTGAATGTGAAGCAACTCGATGCCTTGTTTCTAAGAGGTCAATGAGAATGGCCACCTTACCTCGTGTTGTTTTATTAATGGGGCCAACGGCTTCAGGAAAAACAGCTCTAGGGATTGAGATTGCTAAAGCATTAAAGGGTGAGGTCATCAGTGTAGATTCGGCATTGGTTTACCGGGGCATGGATATTGGTACAGCCAAGCCTGATATGGAAGAACGTCAGGGCATTAAGCATCACTTAATTGATATCATAGACCCTTCAGAAAGCTTTTCTGCTGGCCAGTTTCGTGAACAAACACTAAAGCTCATTAATGAAGTGTCAAACAGAGGAAAAACACCGGTGTTGGTGGGTGGCACCATGCTGTATTTTCATGTGTTATTAAATGGTATTGCCCAGTTGCCTGAGGCAGATAATTCGATACGTCGACAGATTGACCAGCAGGCTAAGTCAAGCGGTTGGAAAGCCCTGCATGAGCAACTTAGAAAAATTGACCCTAAAGCAGCGAATCGTATTCATCAAAATGATACTCAAAGAATTCAGCGGGCTCTTGAAGTGTATCGGGCGTCAGGCAAGACACAGTCGGCGTGGTTGGAAGAGCAGGCTAAACAACCGTTACCTTTTAATGCAGTCAAGTTTGCGATTGTGCCGGGCAATCGAGTTGAGTTGCACCATAAAATTTCACTCAGAATGGATTTAATGCTGAACAAGGGGTTTTTAGATGAAGTTCGTCTGCTTTTTGAACGGGGCGATTTGGCCGCCAATATGCCAGCAATCAGATCGGTAGGTTATCGGCAAGCATGGTCTTATTTAGAAGGGAAGTATGATGAAAAAACGTTTCGTGAGAAAGCAATTATAGCAACGCGACAGCTTGCTAAAAGGCAATTTACCTGGTTACGGCAGCAAAGCGATACGATGAGATTCGAGATGGGCGAGAACCAGGCGTTGGCGAAAGTTTTAGAAGAATTTAATCGGGTTGACTTGAAAAAAGAGCAGAATGCCCTAATTAACTAATTAGTGACGATTGATGGCTTAGACATTATTTTTTTAAGTTATACTTTGTTGCATCGCAAGAATTGAGCGCTGGTCTAACACTGAGCACCTCAAGTTCAATAATAAAAAGGAGATATACATGTCTAAGGGGCATAACTTACAGGATACTTTTCTAAATACGTTAAGAAAGGAACATATCCCTGTTGCTATTTTTTTAGTTAATGGCATAAAACTACAAGGGCAAATTGACTCTTTTGATCAATATGTCGTTATTTTAAAGAATACAATCAATCAAATGGTTTATAAGCATGCCATTTCGACGGTCGTACCAGCAAGAGCCGTTAATATGGCTCGTAGTGACGAGGAAGAGTAGGCAATAAATTTGTTTGAGTTAGTGACGATGAGTTGGCAAGTTTAATGGAGTTATTTGATCGTCCGAGTACGGGGGAAAAAGCACTCATTGTCCATTTATCAATCAATGAAAGCTTCTCAGAAGATCTGCTGAACGAATTTGTACAGTTAGTTGTTTCCGCCAATGTGAATCCAGTTGAAACGGTTACCGGTTCACGACGTGTTCCTGATGCAAGATATTTTGTTGGTAAAGGCAAGTTAGCAGAAATAAAGCACTTATTGCATGAATCGTGTGCTGATGTTGTTTTGTTTAACCATAGTCTCAGCCCAAGCCAACAACGAAATTTAGAAAAAGAGTTTGACGTTCGCGTGCTGGATCGAACCAATCTCATTCTTGACATCTTTGCGCAACGAGCACAATCTTTTGAAGGCAAGCTGCAGGTTGAATTAGCGCAACTCCAGCACTTATCAACGCGTTTGGTGAGAGGGTGGACTCACTTGGAAAGACAAAAAGGTGGAATTGGCTTACGTGGTCCTGGCGAAACGCAACTGGAAACCGATCGGCGTTTAATTGGACAACGTATTCGTCAAATTAAAACACGCTTAGCAAAAGTCAATAAACAACGTGACCAAGGGCGAAGAAGTCGCCAACGTGCCGATGTGCCGACAGTGTCCCTAGTGGGTTATACCAATGCAGGTAAGTCCACCTTGTTTAACTTGCTGACGGATTCGTCAATCTATGCGGCAGACCAACTATTTGCAACGTTAGACCCTACACTACGCCAAGTAAAACTTCCCGATTATGGGCAACTGGTTTTGGCTGACACCGTGGGCTTTATCCAAGATTTGCCTCACGAATTAGTGGCGGCGTTTCGTTCCACCTTGCAAGAAACAATCGAAGCCAATGTGCTGCTGCATGTTGTTGATGCCAGTAGCCCTAACAGGCAAGAGCAAATTCATGAAGTGAATTCGGTTTTAAAACAGATCGGCGCCGATAAAATTCCTCAGATAATGATTTATAACAAAATCGACCGCCTGCATGCAGTTGAGCCGCATGTGGTGAAAGATGAATTGGGTGATGTCAAGGCCGTTTGGTTATCAGCCACGGCGGATAAAGGGGTCGACCTTTTGTTGGAAACGCTCTCAAGGCATTGTCATGATGAAAATATACATACGACGATTGTCCTAACGCCTCAAGAGGCTAAGTTACGTGCAAAATTGTTTCAAGTGGCGCAGATTCTTAAGGAAGAAAATAGAGAAGACGGTTGCTGGATAATAGATATCAACCTACCGAATAAATATAAATATTTGCTGGATGATGTGGACGTGCTTGAAGACTAATTAATGGGCTTAATTCCTTGCTTAGCAAGACAAGGCACCCTAGAATTAGCCGTTGAAATGAATAATTTTATTAAATTGAGGTTTTAACTATGTCCTGGGATGACTCAGATAAAGATAAAAACAAGAAAGATCCGTGGAGCGGGCGTAAAAAGGAGCAACAATCCCCGCCTGATCTTGATGAGTTAGTGCGCTCTTTACAGGAAAAGTTTGGTGGTTTGTTCGGCGGTGGCGGTTCTAAAGGGTCAAATGACAAAAAATCACCCAGTGGCCCATCAGGCGCTAATATTGGTCTTCTGATTGGGGTTGCTGCACTGATTTGGCTTGCTACCGGTATTTATATTGTTGATGAAGGAAATAGAGGGGTCATTTTACGGTTTGGTCAGTACCATGAAACAACCCTACCAGGACCCCATTGGCGATTTCCAAGTCCAATTGATCGTACAATCATTGTCAATGTCGATCAGCAACGATTCATAGAAATCGGTTATCGTTCCGGAGCCAATCAACAAGCAGCGAGTGGTGTGAGAAAAGAGGCATTGATGCTAACGGAAGATGAAAACATCATCGATGTTCGTTTGGCCGTGCAATATAAAGTAAAAAGTGCGCAAGATTATGTTTTTAATGTAAGATCGCCGGATGTCACCTTAAAACAATCTGCTGAAAGCGCGCTGCGCTCAGTTATTGGTAAAAATAAAATGGACTTTGTGCTAACTGAAGGTCGAAGTGAGGTAGTGGCCAGTGTTGAGGCTAACCTTCAAGCCATGTTAGATGATTATAAGACAGGTCTTGTTATTTCATCAGTAAACCTTGTGGAAGCACAACCCCCCGAAGAAGTACAAGGAGCTTTTTCTGATGCGATTCGTGCACGTGAAGATGAGCAACGGTTTATCAATGAATCTCAAGCTTATTCCAACGAAGTTATCCCTAAAGCACGTGGTTCGGCTTCCAGAATTGTACAAGAAGCAGAAGCTTATCAGCAGCGCGTCATTTCTGAAGCAAAGGGTGACGCATCGCGTTTTGGACAACTGCTTGTTGAGTATGAGGCAGCGCCAGAAGTAACGCGTAAACGACTTTATTTAGAGACGATGGAAGATGTGTTGGGTAGTTCTAAAAAAGTAATTATGGATGTTAAAGGTGGTAATAATTTGATGTATCTACCGATTGATAAATTGATGAGATCTTCAGAAAATCAGTCGTCATCAACGCAGAATCGTTTTATTACACCACCGGAAAAAACAACACCTGTTAATACTGGGCGAGATACCAGTTATAGAGACAGAGAGAGGGGAAGATAATGAAAGTGAGTCCGATTATACTCGTTGCTTTAGCAGCCATTCTTTTCATTGGCTCGGGTAGTATATTTACAGTCGACCAGCGAGAAAAGGCCATTGTCTTTCGTTTAGGTGAGATTGTCAGAACAGACCTGACACCAGGCCTGCACTTTAAATTCCCATTTATTAATAATGTGAGAAAGTACGATGGCCGTCTTCAAACACTTGATTCCAGGCCTGAGCGATTCTTAACATCAGAAAAGAAAAACGTGATTGTTGAAACGTTTGTGAAATGGAGGATATCTGATGTTGGTAATTTTTACCGCGCAGTTGGTGGTGATCCTCGCCAAGTTGATACTCGGTTGAACCAGTACGTAAAAGAAGGGATGAGAACGGCTTTCAGCAAACAAACCATTAAAGAACTTATTTCAGTTGGTAGAGATAAAATTGGTCTAGGGCTGATTAAAGATATTAACGAACTTGGTAAAGGTCTAGGTATTGATATTATTGACGTTCGGATTAAGCGAATTGATTTACCGGACGAAGTAAGCTCATCAGTATATAAACGAATGGAGTCTGAACGTGAGCGAGTTGCCCGGGATTTTAGGTCAAGGGGCAAAGAGGCCGCAGAACGAATTAAGGCGGATGCTGATAAGCAAGCTGAAATTATTTTGGCGACCGCCTACGAGGAATCGCAGAAACTAAGAGGTAAAGGTGATGCTGAAGCTGCTCAAACTTATGCGAGCGCTTACAACAAAAATGAAGAGTTCTTCGCCTTTTACCGTAGCTTAGACGCCTATCGTAAGAGTATGGGGGCTGGAGAAGACCTTATCGTTTTAGAGCCTACATCAGATTTCTTTAAATATTTTAAAAAGCAATAAATAACTCGGTTAGTAGTTAAAGATAAAGAGGACTGCGTGATGGCGTGGCAAGAGTTTTTCGCAGCGGTGGCGTTAGTGTTGATTCTAGAAGGAATGATTCCCTTTATTAGCCCTGAAGCGTTACGAAAAACTTATCAACGTCTTGTAGAGATGGATGATAAGGCGATACGCCTATCTGGATTAATTAGCATGATAGCGGGTGTCATCCTACTAACGTTTGTACGTTAAGGGTAAGTAAATAAATGGCCAAAGATAATAATTGGATGTTGCCAGAAGGCATCGATGCCTTACTGCCGAATGAGGCCGCACGCCTGGAAAAAATGAGACGTGAATTATTGGACTTATTTCAAACGTGGGGTTATCAATATGTGATACCCCCGATGGTTGAATTTCGCGACACATTGCTGACAGGAACGGGCAGTGAACTAGCGCTTCAAACGTTCAATTTAACCGATCAAATCAGTGGTAAAGCACTCGGGATTAGAGCTGATATGACCCCGCAAGTGGCGCGTATGGCATCGCATCACCTTTATACAGAGGCTCCTGTAAGGTTATGTTATCTGGGTTCTATATTGCAGGCGCGTGGAGCAAAAATTGAAAAGTCCCGCAGCCCTATTCAAGTGGGCGTCGAGCTCTATGGCAGTCAGCATATTAGAAGTGATATAGAGATTATACGTTTAATGCTTGAAACCTTGGCGATAGCCGGTTTACAGGAAATCCATCTGGATTTGGGCCATGTGGCTATATTTAGAGGGCTTGCAAAAAAGTCAGGTATGACTCAGGACGAAGAAGCAGAGTTATTTGAAGTTATTCAACGTAAAGCAACCGAGGAACTGGATGACTTACTAACGTCATTTAATCTAGAACCGTCCTGGAAAAAAGCATTCCACCTACTATTGGACCTTAATGGTGACATTTCTGTATTAAAAGAAGCTAAAACTAAACTGGCCATAGGGGGCGCAGAGGTCATTCAAGCCATAGAGGAACTTCAGAGAGTGGCTGAACTCATACAAGCAATTTATCCGGCTTTGCCGTTGTATTTTGATTTGGGTGAGTTGCGTTGTTACCAGTACCAAACGGGGATAGTGTTTGCGGCCTTTGTTCCGGGCTTTGGCTCCGAAGTAGCTCGAGGAGGTCGATATGATAATTTTACAGGGCCATTGGATTCGTCTTTACCTGCAACCGGCTTTAGTGCCGATATTAAAGTTCTTTCACGTTTAAGTTCGGCGATAGTGGATGATACGGCACGTATCATTTTAGCACCTGACACGGATGATCTGGAATTGCATAATGTGATACGTGACATAAGAGCGTCAGGTGATATTGTGATTCAGGAACTTCCGGGTAATCAAAAACAGCCTGAGCATACAGCGGTCATTGAGAAAATTGGTGGCCGGTGGCAAGTGTCTGAATAGGCTTAACTTGCTTCAAAAATTTAATTCATAAGATATTTATTTAGAGATATAAAATGGGAAAAAATGTTGTCGTTATTGGCACTCAATGGGGTGACGAGGGCAAAGGTAAATTAGTCGATTTGTTGACGGATGATGTGGCGGCCGTTGTCCGTTTTCAAGGTGGGCACAATGCAGGTCATACCTTAGTGATTGGCGATCAGAAAACGGTACTTCATCTAATTCCGTCTGGCATATTGAGAGAAAAAGTTCAGTGCCTAATTGGCAATGGAGTGGTTCTTTCCCCTGAAGCTTTATTAACAGAAATGGCGGTTTTGGAAAAGGCAGGTGTTACATTAGAGGGGCGTTTAAAAATTAGTGAGGCATGCCCGCTCATCCTACCGGTTCATATTGGTTTAGACTTGGCGCGAGAGAATGCGCGAGGGAATAAAGCAATAGGCACCACTGGCCGAGGAATTGGGCCGGCGTATGAAGATAAAGTCGCTAGGCGAGGCGTACGTGCGGGTGATTTGTTAACGCCCGCTATTTTTGAAGAAAAACTAAAAGAATTACTCAACTACCATAATTTTGTTTTGAAAAACTATTACAAGGCTGAAACGTATGATTTTCAAACAATGTATGACCAAGTCATGTCTCAAGCAGAGGTGATTAAACCCATGCTGTTGGATGTAGCGGATGAATTACACCGTTATAGTCGTCAGGGTGAAAATATTTTATTCGAGGGTGCACAAGGCGCTTTATTAGATATTGATCACGGTACTTACCCGTATGTCACCTCATCTAATACAACTGCGGGCAGTTCTGCTAGTGGAAGTGGTATGGGGCCATGCGATATGGACTATATTTTAGGCATAACAAAGGCTTATACGACACGTGTTGGTAGCGGACCATTTCCAACAGAGTTAGATGACAAAGTGGGAGAATATCTCGGAACAAAAGGGCATGAATTTGGGGCAACAACTGGGCGAGAAAGACGTTGTGGCTGGTTTGATGCAGTATCACTTCGACGTTCTGCCCGCCTCAACAGTTTAACGGGTATTTGTTTAACTAAACTGGATGTCATGGATGGTCTTGAAGAAGTAAAAATTTGCACAGGCTACAAATTAAACGGAAAAGTGATTGACGTGCCCCCTATAGGCGCTGAAAACTACGCCCAGTGCGAACCGGTTTTTGAAACCATGCCGGGTTGGCAGGGAAAAACAGAAGGACGTAAATCTTTGGATGAGTTCCCGACAGAGGCGTTGGCCTACATTAAGCGTTTAGAAGAATTGCTGGAGGTGCCGATTGATATTATTTCTACCGGCCCCGAAAGAACGGAAACCATCGTGTTAAATAATCCGTTTTCACCGACGTGATCTTCCGGTAAATCATTTCCAAAGCCTCTATAAAGATACTTTATAGAGGCTTTTTTTTTGCTTTTAAGTCAATTGATTTTGAGGGGTTAAATTTTTTTAACGGGCGTTAGATTTTTTTTGACTCCGTGTTAGAAAATGTTAAGCTATCGTCATAAATATAAGAATTAAAGAGGTGGGGATTTGACCTATATGACTCATGATGAAAATGTTGAATCCTTGCTTAAACTAGAAACCTGAGGAATACTTTCGATTTTGGCGTTATTGATGAACACGCTAAAGTGACATTCAAACGACCATGAAAGAACGAACCGCGGTATATAAATACGCGCGCTGAATCGGGTATGTTGTGTCGTTGCCGAAAATTATCTCGGGAAACATTATAGACGTATTGAGTGAAGACAAAACGGTTAGGAGCATAAAATGTCAGCTGTACCAGATACGATGATAGACCCAAGTAACATCACCAAATATAAAGCGAAACACCATGTACGGTTTGTAACGGCAGCCAGTTTATTTGATGGCCATGATGCGGCCATTAATATCATGCGTCGTATCCTTCAATCAACCGGTGTAGAAGTCATTCATCTGGGGCACAACCGCTCTGTGCAAGAAGTGGTAAATGCAGCCATTCAAGAAGACGTGCATGGTATCGCCATCAGTTCTTATCAAGGAGGTCATGTTGAATATTTTAAATACATGATTGATTTGCTTAAAGAAAAAGGCGCCGGCCATATTAAAGTATTTGGTGGGGGTGGTGGAGTCATCGTGCCTGAGGAAATCGCGGAACTTCATGCCTACGGCGTGTCTCATATCTTTAGCCCTTCAGATGGCCAATCGATGCAGTTGCAAGGCATAATTAATGAAATGGTCGAAACGGCTGACTATGACCTGTCTCATTTAGATATTCCAACGGATTTAAACGCTTTAAGAGAGCATGGATATAGACAGCTATCGCGCCTGATTACGGCTTTAGATGAAAAAACATTGCCGAAAGAGCAGGTAGAAGAGATTACTATGTGTGCTAAGGCGTTTGATAAGACACCTGTTTTAGGCATTACAGGAACCGGTGGGGCGGGAAAGTCATCGCTAACTGATGAGCTGATCAGGCGTTTTAATTTAGAGCTGGAGCATTTAAAAATTGCAGTGATTGCTATTGACCCAACCAAACGTAAGACAGGAGGGGCCTTATTGGGCGATCGTATTCGCATGAACGCAATTAATCATCCAAATATTTATTTCCGCTCTATAGCCACGCGTGATACAAAAGGTGAAGTGCCTGAAGCGCTGCCTCATATTATCAATGCCTGTAAAGCAGCTCAATTTGATTTGATTATTGTTGAAACACCGGGCATTGGGCAAGGTGATGCAGGTATCGTACCTTACGTTAATACCTCCATGTACGTGATGACACCGGAATTTGGAGCAGCCAGTCAGCTTGAAAAAATTGACATGCTGGATTTTGCTGATTTGGTTGTGATTAATAAATTCGACCGAAAAGGCAGTGAAGATGCTTTTCGCGATGTAAGAAAACAATACCAGCGTAATTACGAATTGTTTACAACACCGATGGAAAATATGCCGGTCTATGGCACGATTGCATCAAAATTTAATGATGATGGGGTGACGGCCTTGTATCAGGGGTTGCTAAGCACGTTTGGTCAAAAAAGGTTGCACACGTGGGAAGGTGATTTTTTCGAGATTGTTGAAGTTAAACGTTCAACAACCAGTACCTCAATTATTGCGACAGAGCGTCAACGGTATTTGGCAGAAATTGCCGAAACGGTGCGCGATTATCATAAAACGATCAAAGAGCAGGTAACACTCGCACGTGAACGTCAACAGTTGAAAGAAGCCCAGCGAATGTTGGGTGAGAACAGCACCAACGATGATGCCTTTGCTAAACACATAGCAAAACGGGAAGACCTGCTCGACCCTCGTTGTAAAAAATTACTCGATGTCTGGCAAGAAACCAAAGTCGCTTATAAACAGGATACCTTTGTCAACACGGTTCGCGGCAAAGCATTGACGACAAATATTGCCTCATATTCCTTATCGGGTACGCGTATTCCTAAAGTGTCCACACCTGTGTATGAAGATGATGGAGAACAACTGCGTTTCTTATTAAAGGAAAATGTGCCCGGTCATTTTCCATTCACCGCTGGTGTGTTCGGTTTTAAACGAGAAGGGGAGGACCCCGCACGTATGTTTGCTGGTGAGGGGGATCCGTTCAGAACCAACCGCCGTTTCAAATTGTTGTCAGAAAACTCTGACGCAACGCGTTTATCTACAGCTTTTGATTCAGTGACACTGTACGGAAATGATCCGGGTTTACGCCCAGATATATACGGCAAGGTCGGTAATTCAGGAGTTTCCATCGCAACATTGGATGATATGAAAGTATTATTTGATGGTTTTGATTTATGCGCCCCAACGACGTCTGTCTCATTAACCATCAATGGGCCGGCCCCCACTATTTTATCTTTTTTCTTAAACACAGCGATAGATCAGCAATGTGATCAGTTTGAAAAAGAAAAAGGGCATTACCCTTCTGAGGAAGAACGAAACGAAATAAAAAACTCAGCATTAGCAAACGTTCGAGGTACCGTCCAGGCAGATATACTGAAAGAAGACCAAGGTCAAAATACGTGTATTTTTTCAACTGAATTTAGCCTAAAAATGATGGGTGATATTCAAGAATATTTTATTAAAAAAAATGTACGTAATTTCTATTCGGTTTCTATTTCTGGTTACCATATTGCTGAAGCGGGTGCTAATCCCATTTCTCAATTAGCCTTTACCTTATCCAATGGGTTTACTTATGTGGAAACCTATTTATCTCGCGGTATGCACATTGATGATTTTGCCCCAAACCTGTCATTTTTCTTTTCTAATGGAATGGATCCAGAATATACCGTGATGGGCCGGGTGGCACGTAGAATCTGGGCGGTTGCTATGCGGTTCAAATATGGTGCAAACGAGCGTTCACAGAAATTAAAATACCACATTCAGACTTCAGGCCGTTCACTGCATGCGCAAGAGATGAATTTCAATGATATTCGAACCACGCTACAGGCTTTAATCGCCATTAACGATAACTGTAATAGTTTACACACGAATGCGTACGATGAAGCGATTACCACGCCCACTGAAGAATCTGTTCGTCGTGCCATGGCGATTCAACTGATTATTAATAAAGAGTATGGCTTAGCAAAGAATGAAAATTCATTACAGGGCGCTTTTATTATTGATGAACTGACCGATTTGGTAGAAGAAGCTGTTTTGCGAGAATTTGAACGTATTTCTGAGCGAGGTGGTGTATTAGGTGCGATGGAAACAGGTTATCAGCGCGGTAAAATACAAGATGAATCCATGCATTATGAAATGTTAAAACATACCGGTGAATTGCCAATTATTGGTGTTAATACCTTCAAAAACCCAAGCGAAGAGCAAGAAGAAACAAGCATTGAGTTAGCTCGTTCAACTGATGATGAAAAACAAAGCCAGCTCAATCGTTTAAAAGTTGTTCATGAGGCAAACAAAGATAAAGCCCAAGAAGCGTTAAAGGCCCTTCGATTAGCGGTACAAAATAATGCAAATGTTTTCGAAGAACTAATGGAAGCGGGTCGTTATTGTTCGTTAGGCCAAATAACCGATACGTTTTTTGAAGTTGGCGGACAATACCGGCGTAACATGTAATGACGCAATAAAAAGGGGAAGAGCGCCTTATTTAAACAATGGTTTCTTTAGTAGGCCGCTCATGGTGCGAATATCGACTAATCGACTATATATGTAGCGGCTTCACAAAACTATTTTCTTTATGGCACATCAATTGCTTTATTCATAAGCAATATGAAAGTCATTGGGAGATAATGATGGATGTACCAGCTTTATTGACACCTCGATCTGAAAACTTTACGTCATCGAATTCGGAGTTACTGGCCAGTGAAGAGGCCAGTGTTCGGCAAGAGGGTTTTTCTAATCATTTAAAAACAAATATTGAGAAACTTGAAAATAATCGTCCAGAATCTTCAACAAAAGTAAAAAAAACAGCTGAAAGCCCCCGTAACACAAAGAGTGAGCACGATACGCAGCAATCGTTGGGTTCGGATGCGTTCGCAGTTAAGGAAGGCGATGAGCCCGAGGCAAGCGCAGGATTGCCGAAAGGTTTGGAAGAAGTGGTTAATGCAGAAACATTTCAACAGGCACCGGGTTTATCTATCGCAGCCAGTGTGATTGAAGATAAGCGAAACCTCGAGAAGTGGACAACAAGCGGCAAGGGTTTGCCACCAGCGGCAGGCATGGGTGCCTTGTTAAATAATGAACAGTTGGACAATTTAACGGAGCCGGTTAAGGGCATTGTATTTGATCCACTAAGTGATGTTGAAGAGGCTCCGTTGAAGAGGACAACACTGACCGCGAATCATTTTGCCTCAGACAACGTAAGGTTTGATGGAAAAAATGATAAGGCGGGTTTTTTTAAATCATTCTCTCCTCTTGGGTCGTTGGAACCATCAAACAAGAGTGATGTGCTAGATATCGCGCTAGAGCGGTTGCAAAAACAATCGCCTGTTGCTTCATCGACGATAAAGCCCGTTATAGACAGGCCCGTTGTTCAGGCATCCAGTGCTCTTGATGTGTCGTCAGGGTTGAATTTAACAACTTCAACGCCAGGAAGTGAGCTTAAGGCCCCGTTGCTAACCGATAAGCCAGTTATTCAGCTCAATACACCCGTTAATAACGCCAGTTGGGGAGACAGTTTTAATCAGAGAATACACTGGCTAGTTAATCAGTCTGTTAGCGGGGCTGAAATTCGATTAAATCCACAGCATATGGGGCCGGTTGAAGTTAGAATTCAAATGCAAAATGATCAGGCGACAGTATCATTTACAGCGCAGCACGCGGCCACAAAAGAAGCGATTGATGCAGCCTTGCCTCGATTGCGAGAGATGCTGAACGAGCAAAATGTAAATGTCGTTGAGATGGATGTATCACAACATTCGTTTGCTGAGCAACGCGAACAACAAACGTTAGCTGAACATGAGAATAAAGCCGCTCAAGCGGCTGAATCTGACAAGGAGATGGAGGGTTCAGTATTTGAGCATCAGGATGATTCACAGCAACGAGCTTATAGCGGTTTGTTCAGTGATTTTGCCTGAAAACCCAAGGAACAAATAATTATATGAGGCCCCGCAGCCCAAGGTATTAGATAAGCCTTGGGCTTTTTTTTGCACGACTAAATTTTGGCGGCCAGCTGAATAGTGTAGTTTAAAGGTTGTCCATAATTTGACACATTAGATAATTCGTATCCTAACATCTTGATTAATAATACAATAATTAATGGCATAGCAATTGCTACTTGGGGTTTGAAGCAATCATTAAAGGTGTGTCATGGCAGAGCAAGAAGAAGATGTAGATGTAGCGAGTGAAGAAAAAGCAGGTTCCAAAAAGAAATTATTGATCATTGTCGGTGGTGCAGTGTTATTGTTGATCATTACCTTTGCCGGCTTGTATTTCAGTGGTTTTTTTGACCAGGAGAAAAATTCAGAAACGGCTGAGTTGTCTGAACCTGAAAACACGGAGTCTGCAGAACAAGCGGGAGAGACTATTTATCATGCAATGACGCCGCCTTTTATGGTCAATTTTTCAGAGGGAAAGATTAAAATTTTAAAAATAGCGATCAGTGTCATGGCGAAGGGTGATGAGGTGGTTGATGCAGTAAAAAATCATGACCCGTTGATAAGAAATAATATTTTAATGATGTTATCTGCTCAGAACCCAGAAATGTTGAAGACTACGGACAGTAAAGAGGCTTTACAAGCCAGTATTAAAGAAGAAATTAACAAGGTGCTGGCAGAACGAAAAGTGTCTTCTAAGGTTGAAGACGTGTTTTTCACAGATTTGGTGATGCAATAAGTGTCTGATGAAGATCTACTGTCGCAGGAGGAAATCGATGCTTTATTGCAGGGCGTTGATGGAGGCGAGGTTGAAACAGAAAGAGGTGTAGATGAGGTTACCAGTAGTGCTAGCTCATATGACTTCAATAGCCAAGATAGAATTGTTCGAGGCAGAATGCCGACGCTTGAAATGGTCAATGAACGGTTTGCTCGTTATTTCCGTATCAGCTTATTTAACTTTTTAAGGCGATCAACAGAAGTTTCTGTGTCAGGAATTCAAATGCTGAAGTTTTCTGAATATGTCCAAAGCCTTTTTGTTCCTACAAACTTAAATATCATAAAAATTAAAGCATTACGTGGTTCGGCGCTTTTTGTTTTAGAGCCCAGTTTAGTTTTTGTAATTGTCGATGCGTATTTCGGTGGCGCAGGAAAGTTTCAGAGCACAGCAGAAGGTCGTGAGTTTACAGCGACAGAAATCCGCGTCATTCGGCTAGTCCTCGATATTGTTTTTCAAGATTTAATAAAGGCTTGGGAACCCGTTTTAAAACTGGATTTTGAATACACTAATTCAGAAGTTAATCCACAGTTTGCCAATATTGTCAGTCCAACAGAGGTGATGGTTGTGTCAACGATTCACCTAGAGCTTGATGGCAGAGGCGGTGATATTCAGTTTAGTTTGCCATACAGCATGTTAGAGCCTATTCGAGAACTATTAGATGCAGGAATCCAAAGTGACCGAGGAGACATTGATGTACGTTGGAAATCTGCCTTAAGAGGGGACATTAAAACAGCCGATGTTGATGTCAACTGTGTGTTGTTAAAGCAAGAAGTGTCTTTAAAGGACATTTTGAATTTTAAAAAAGGGGATATTTTGCCGATTACCTTGCCTGAGCAGGTCATCGTTGAATCCGGTGAAATGCCGCTTTTCAGAGGAAAGTTGGGTGAAAGTAACGGCCATTTTGCTGTAAAGCTTCAAGAAAAAATGGAGCGTGATGAAGTGAAGACAATAGTCAATGAAGGGGATCGATAGATGAGTGATGAAGAAAAAAACGACAGCAAAGCGTTAGACGATGAACAAGCTGAAGGAACAGAACATGATGCAGCTTGGGAAGCAGTATCTGATGATCAAGATCAGGCAGAATCGGCCGGATTTGCACCGGTTTCAGATACCAGTGCGCCGGTTGGCGCTGATAGCGAAATTAATCTAGATGTCATTCTGGATGTGCCGGTCACCGTGTCGATGGAAGTGGGAAACACCAAAATCAGCATTCGAAATTTATTACAACTAAACCAAGGCTCAGTCATTGAATTAGACCGTTTGGCCGGTGAGCCAATGGACGTCCTGGTCAATAAAACCTTGATTGCACGCGGCGAGGTCGTGGTGGTTAACGATAAGTTTGGTCTACGTTTAACAGATATTATCAGCCCGGCTGAACGGGTTAAAAAACTGAAATAATGCGTCGTTTCATCTGCTTGTGTCTACCGTTGTTTTTTTTCTCGAGTGTTGTGTTGTCAGCGGCGCCTGATGTGATTGGGGTGAATAGTGCTGAACCTTTATCGGCCGCAAATTTAACGCAATGGACGATTGGGCTGATCTTCATTCTTTTGATTATTTTTATTGCTGCTTGGGCAGGTAAACGGTTTACAGGGTTAACGACTAGCCACAAAGGTGATTTGAAAATTTTATCAGGTCTCTCATTAGGTAGCCGAGAAAAAGCCGTCTTAATCAAAGCAGGAAATCAGCATTTACTGTTAGGTGTAGCGCCTGGCCGTGTTGTTACGTTGCATACGTTTGAAAGAGGAGCAATACCAGAAGAGACGCAAAATGAACAAAGCCCCCAGCTTTTTCAAGAGAGCTTGAAAAAAGTCATGAATAAACAAGGCGTAGAATGAAAACATTGGGTTATATTGTGTCTTTCTTTGCGCTGATGCCAAACACGGGTTTTGCAGCAAATGGCATTGAAGCCATAACGATTACCGATGATGGGAAAAGTTATTCGGTAACGCTGCAAATTTTGGCAGTGATGACGCTGTTGACGGTGTTACCGAGCTTGTTAATCATGATGACCTCATTCACTCGAATTATCGTCGTTTTTGCCATTCTTCGGCAAGCAATGGGAACACCTCAAACGCCGAGCAATCAAATCCTGTTGGGCTTAGCCTTGTTTTTAACTTTTTTCATTATGTCGCCGGTATTGGAAAGAGCGAATGATGAGGCGTTACAACCTTATTTAAGCGATGAAATCTCCGCTGATATTGCAGTAACGAAAGCCATGGAGCCGTTCAGAGGCTTTATGCTTCGCCAAACTCGACGTGATGATTTAGAAATGTTTGCCAGGATTTCTGGTGCAGAACCGATAGTCGATGCTGCAGATGTGCCTTTATCGTTACTATTGCCTGCTTTTGTAACCAGTGAATTGAAAACCGCTTTTCAAATTGGTTTTATGATTTTTATTCCGTTTCTCATTATCGATATGGTGGTCGCCAGCATTTTGATGTCTATGGGAATGATGATGTTATCGCCGCTGATTATTTCCTTGCCATTTAAGTTAATGCTCTTCGTTTTAGTGGACGGTTGGGCACTCATTATGGAAACCCTCGCGGCCAGTTTTTTTACCTAGGAGATCGAGTTGATGACACCGGATAGCGTGATGAGTTTTGGAGAACAAGCATTGCAAGTAACGGTTTTGCTATCGGCCCCGATTTTGTTATCAGCGCTGGCTATCGGGTTTTTAGTGGCGATGTTTCAAGCGGCTACCCAAATTAATGAACAAACATTAAGTTTTGTCCCTAAGTTATTGATAACAGTTGTTGTTTTGTCGGTGGCGGGTCCTTGGATGTTACGGTTAATTATCAATTTTACGCGCCAAACCTATCTCAGTATCCCAGGGTTGATCAGCTAAACCGCCATGAGCAGTTTGATGTACAGTGAGCAGCAAATCATGATGTGGGCGTCAGGTTTTTTTTGGCCGCTTCTACGTATCAGTGCTATGTTTGTCGCTATACCCGTATTCAGCGGTCGATTTGTAGACAGTAAAATTTTGGTGGGTGCTTCGTTGATGATTACTTTTTTTACCTTGCCTTTATTGCCTGATCATCGAGCCATAGAGGTCTTCAGCCACGAAGGGGTGATCACGGGTTTACAGCAGATATTAATCGGCCTCTCAATGGGGTTTGTTCTACAGCTGGTATTTAGTGCCATTATCTTTGCTGGACAAGGTATTGCTTATAGCATGGGGTTGGGTTTTGCCTCTATGGTTGACCCTACTACAGGGGTTAGCGTGCCCGTTGTCAGTCAATTTTATTTGGTTTTATCAACGCTCTTATATTTAACGTTGGGCGGCCATCTTGTGTTAATTGAAATGTTGATTGATAGTTTCAATACCTTGCCCATCGGGGCTACGGGTATGGAACGGTCAGATGTTTGGTCGATCATTGCTTGGTCAAGCAGAATTTTTTCTGCAGGTTTGCTAATGGCAATGCCTGCTATTGCGTCATTATTGATGGTGAATGTTGCATTCGGGGTGGTCACAAGAGCGGCCCCGCAACTCAATATCTTTGCAGTGGGTTTTCCTATTACACTAATTTTGGGCACACTTTTAATGTGGGTAACATTGTCACCGGTGCTCGAAAATTTCACTAATTTACTGGCGGAGAGTTACGGTGTGATTGGTGGTTTTTTACGCATGGGGGTTTGATATGGCAAATGAAAACGGACAGGAAAAAACCGAAGAACCCACCGCGAAACGGGAGCAAGATGCTCGAAAAAAAGGGGATATCGCACGCTCTAAAGAATTAAATACAGTGATGGTGTTGATGGTCGGTTCATTTATGATCTGGCTGACGGGTGATCAAATCATTAAAGGGATGTGGCAAGTGATGGAAGGCGCCTTCAAGATTGAAAGAAATGAACTCTTTGACCCCTTGGTGACAGTTAATAATTTACAACTGGCCATGCAGGAAGCCTTGGTGTTTGTAGCACCTTTTTTAGCTGCAATGGTTATTGCCGCTTTAGCAGGCCCAATTTCAATGGGCGGTTGGTCTTTTAGTGCTGAGGCCATTGCGCCTAAGGCCAGTAAAATGAACCCCATCGAAGGTTTTAAACGTATGTTCGCCGTACGCAGTTTAATAGAGCTTGTTAAATCGTTACTTAAGTTTGGCTTAATACTCGGCATTATGGCCTTGTTGGTTGAGATTTACTTGCCAGAATTTATTTACCTGACTCGATTACCGTTAGTAGAAGCGCTCATTCGCGCCAGTGATGTTATGACGGTGTCATTCGTCATTTTGTGTTGTTCGTTATTAATTGTGGTGGCCATTGATGTGCCATTTAGCTTATGGGAATACAAAAAGAAGTTAAAAATGACGCTGCAAGAAGTTAAAGATGAGATGAAGCAAACGGAGGGACGACCTGAAGTCAAAGGTAAAGTTCGTCAATTACAACAAGAATTGTCTCAAGGCAGGATGCTGGAGGAAGTACCCAAAGCAGACGTTATTGTCACTAACCCGACTCACTTTGCAGTGGCGATAAAGTACGATGAAGGTGGAAGTGGAGCACCAATCGTGGTGGCTAAAGGTGCTGATTTTATGGCGGCCCAAATTAGAAATATTGCTGTTGGTAATGGTATTACTCTGGTGTCAGCGCCACCGTTAGCTCGTGCATTGTTTTTCACAACAGAGATTGATGAAGAAGTACCCAGAGGCCTCTACTTAGCAGTTGCCCAGGTCCTGGCCTATGTTTATCAGTTGCGAATTGCGAAAGAAAACCGCTGGAGAAAACCAGCAGCACCTGGTGATATTCCGATTCCAGAAGAATATAAAAAATATACAAATAAGACGTATTAACACGTTTACTGACGATGGCGACACACCATGAATTTTAATGAAATTACAAAAATGTTATTAGATTTTGCGCGAAATGGCTTGGGAGCACCGGTATTGATAATGGTGATTTTGGCGATGCTCGTGTTGCCTTTACCTCCTTTTCTTTTGGATATTTTATTCACTTTTAATATCGCTTTATCGTTGATAGTTTTACTGGCAGTTGTTTACGCCTTACGCCCTTTAGATTTTGCTGTTTTTCCCAGTTTTTTATTAGTAGCAACCTTGTTAAGGCTGAGTTTGAACGTGGCCTCAACGCGTGTCGTTTTATTAGAAGGACATAACGGCGGGGATGCCGCAGGTAAAGTGATTGAGGCCTTTGGTGCGTTTGTTATAGGTGGTAATTACGCGGTGGGTTTGGTTGTGTTTAGTATTCTAATTATCATTAACTTTGTGGTGGTCACAAAAGGTGCTGGGCGGGTCTCAGAGGTGAGTGCTCGATTTACTCTAGACGCGATGCCGGGAAAGCAAATGGCAATTGATGCAGATTTAAATGCCGGCATATTGACTCAAGATGAAGCACGTGACAGGCGTGCAGAAATCAGTCAGGAATCAGATTTTTACGGTTCTATGGATGGTGCGAGTAAATTTGTTCGGGGAGATGCCATAGCGGGCATTTTGATTTTATTAATTAATATTGTCGGTGGTTTGAGTGTTGGCGTCATTCAACACGATTTAGATTTTTCTCAAGCCATGGAATATTACACCTTATTGACGATTGGTGATGGCCTTGTTGCTCAGATACCGGGTTTACTGCTTTCGACTGCAACCGCCATTATTGTGACACGTGTGAATAGCAATCAAGATATGGGTGAGCAGGTTTCATTGCAAGTCTTAAATAACCCGAAAGCATTGGCTATTTCTGCCGCCATAATAGGCTCGCTAGGGCTCATACCCGGCATGCCGAACTTAGTATTTATCTCATTGGCTGGTGCATTAGCGTACGTTGCCTACACAGTCCATAAGAAACATATGCTGGCTGAAACGAGGGCATCAGAAGCTGAATCACCTGTGCAAACATTGCCCGAAGAACCGAAGGAGCTCTCTTGGGATGATGTGGCACCAGTCGATATGATTGGCCTAGAGGTCGGTTATCGCTTGATTCCACTGGTCGATAAAACGCAAGGTGGTGAATTAATGTCGCGCATAAAAGGGGTTCGTAAGAAATTATCGCAGGAATTAGGTTTTCTAATCCCATCTGTGCATATCCGTGACAATTTAGATCTGGCGCCCAATGTTTATCGATTAACCTTGATGGGAGTGAATATTGGTGAGGTTGAGATTCATACCGATAGAGAATTGGCCATTAACCCTGGCCAAGTGTTTGGTGAGCTTCAGGGTATTGCCACAAAAGACCCGGCTTTTGGCTTGGATGCTATTTGGGTGGAAGCGGCGCAAAAAGATCAAGCTCAAACGATGGGGTACACCGTCGTTGACCCCGGCACCGTTGTGGCTACCCATTTAAGTCAAATAATACAAACGCATGCACATGAATTACTGGGGCATGAAGAAGTTCAGCAAATGCTGGATACCTTGAAAAAATCAGCGCCGAAATTGGTTGAAGATTTGGTGCCAGACACTATTTCATTGGGCACCGTGGTGAAAGTTCTTCAAAATTTGCTGCAGGAGAATATTCCGGTCCGAGATATGCGAACCATAGCTGAAACATTGATTGAACATGGGCGTATCAGTCAAGAAGCTGGCGCTTTAACTGCCTCAGTTCGAATTGCACTCGGACGCTCAATTGTCCAGAAAATCAGTGGGTTAGACAGCGAACTTTCTGTCATTACGCTAGATCCTGATTTGGAACGGTTATTGCAACAAAGCCTGCAAGCGTCAGAAGATGGTAGCGCCGGATTGGAACCAGGATTGGCAGAAAGAATGATAAAAGCATTGCAAGCAAGTACCCAAAAATTGGAAATGGAAGGGAAAAGTGCGGTGCTCCTAGTGTCAGGATTTTTACGCCCTTGGTTAGCCCATTTTGTTCGTCATTCTATTTCTGCGTTAAATGTTTTGTCTTATAACGAAATCCCTGAGGACCGGCAAGTGCGTGTTGTCGGCAGTGTTGGACAAAATGGTTAATCGACTTTACGAGGGTATATGTTATGAAAATTAAACGGTTTTTTGCTCCAGACATGCGTGAAGCACTAAAATTAGTCAAAGAACAATTAGGCGCAGACGCTGTTATCTTATCTAATAGCAAAGTGGATAAGGGTGTCGAGATTGTGGCGGCAAAAGACTATGATGAGCAAGCTGTTAGAGCGGCCGCAGATGAAAAAGAAACGCGACTGGATACGCGACTGGATGAAGAGCTAGAAAAAGATAAGGTGTCGATAGACTGGGATAAACCGATTAAACAGTCGTACAGAGAAGACTACACGCCAAACAAACAGAAAGTTGTTGAAAAGAAAAAGCCTCGTCAATCTCAGGTGGCAAAAAAAGCAGCGGTTGAAATTAAAAAGCAATGGGTTGAAGACCCGGCTATAACAGCCGTTAAACATGAATTGGACATGATGAGACATGAATTTAGAACCGTGTTAAATGAACTGTCTTGGGCCGACCAGACGCAGCAAAACCCTGTGCGGATAGATGTGATTCGACGTTTACTGGACACGGGCTTTACAAAAAAATTGAGTGTCAAATTAGCTGAAATGGTGGCATCAGAAACCGAGCTTGAAACGGCATGGATAAATTGCCTTAAATTAGCCGCAAATTCGTTGCCTATTATGGAAAACACCCTATTGGATGACGGTGGCTTAATTGCTTTAGTGGGGCCAACGGGTGTGGGTAAAACAACGACCATTGCAAAAATTGCTGCACGCTTCAGGATGCGACACGGCCCCGATTCCTTGGCTTTAATCACAACAGATAATTTTAGAATTGGTGCCCATGAACAGCTGAGTAATTTCGCCCGAATTTTGGGTGTTCCTATGCGTGTTGCATCAACACAGAATGACTTTCAGGATGCGTTAACCGATTTTGTTGATAAACGTTTGGTGTTAATTGATACAGCAGGAATGAGTCAACGTGATATTCGTATGACAGAGCAATTTAAATTGCTTCAAGATGATAAGTTTGAAATAGATAACTACCTAGTGATTTCTGCAACAACAGAAAACCGAGCCATGCGAGAAGTGATAAGAACTTTTCAAGATGTTGAACCTAAGGGTTGTATTCTCAGTAAACTGGATGAGACAGATTGTCCAGGCAGTGCGCTCTCAGCGATTATTGAGCAACAACTCCCATTGGGCTTTGTAACGGACGGTCAACGAGTGCCTGAAGACCTTCATTTCCCCTCGGCAAACGACTTAATGGCAAGGTTTATTGAGCCAACAGGTATACCTGCAGATGAAGAGGATATAGCCTTGTCTGTTTTATTAGACGAGTCATCGCAGCATGCGAATGTTTAAAGAGGGTGTAAATCAGGCATCAGGAATGAGTCATATGAAAAACAAAAAGCCTGTCAGGGTCATTGCAATAGCAAGTGGTAAAGGAGGTGTGGGGAAGACGAATTTGTCTGTAAACCTTGGTATCTCTTTTTGTAAATTGGGGCAGAAGGTGGCCTTGCTTGATGCCGATATGGGGTTAGCCAACGTCGATATTTTACTTGGATTGCACCCTAAATATAACCTGACACATGTGCTGAGTGGCGAGAAAAGCTTAGATGATATTGTGGTTGAAGGCCCCAGTGGTTTAAAAGTCATCCCGGCCTCTTCAGGAGTTCAGCATATGGCCGAAATGGGTACGATGGAACAAGCTGGCATTATCAATGCGTTTAGTGAATTTCAAGAAGACATTGATTTATTATTGGTTGATACTGCGGCTGGCATACATGGGGGCGTGGTCAATTTTGCAAGAGCGTGTCAGGAGGTTATTGTCGTCGTTTGTGACGAGCCTACATCATTAACCGATGCGTATGCGTTAATTAAACTGTTAAACCGTGACCATGGGCTTAATCGTTTCCACGTGGTTACAAATATGGTTGAATCTCTTCAACATGGTCAGGCGTTGTACCAAAAACTTTGTAAAGTGACTGATCAATATTTAGAGGTGGCCTTGTATTTTACCGGGGCCGTACCCTTTGACAAAACCTTACGAAAATCAGTACAAAAACAACAAGCCGTTGTTGAGTCTTCACCCAATAGCCAAGTTTCAATAGCGATTAAGCACCTTGCAAAAAAAATAAACAGCTGGCCTGTACAGCGCGGCGCCGCAGGTTATTTAGAGTTTTTTGTCGAGCGGCTTATTCAATCCAGTCAAATGGAGGAGTCGACGGGGTGAATGGCATTGCGATGTATACCAATCTTCAAGCAAAGACAGCTGGGGAACTGGTTGCTACACACGCGCCACTGGTAAAAAGGATAGCCTACCATTTGCTCGCAAAACTACCTGATAACGTCTTGGTTGAAGACCTTATTCAGGCGGGTATGTTGGGTTTATTAGAAGCCTCGAGTAACTACAATGATCAGCAAGGAGCCAGTTTTGCAACCTATGCAGGTATTCGCATACGCGGGGCTATGTTGGATGATGTCCGGCGGACAGATTGGACGCCTCGGTCTGTTCATAGGAAAGCACGTCAAATCACTCAAGTGATGCAGCAAATTGAACAAGAAACCGGGCGCGATGCTCGTGACACTGAAATAGCTGCTTTACTTGAGATTACGATAGAGGAATATCATAAAATATTACAAGATAGCACGTGTTGTCGTTTGTTTAGCACCGATGAGCTAGACAATGACGATCATCAGGCATCCTCTGAAAACATTTTGGAGAATATCAACGAGGATGATTTTAGAGTTGCATTAATGGAAGCTATTTCCAGCCTGCCTGAAAGAGAGCAAATGGTGGTCTCGTTGTATTATGATGAGGAGCTAAATTTAAAAGAAATTGGGAATGTGATAGGGGTGAGTGAGTCACGCGCTTGCCAAATCAATAATCAGGCGATGCTTCGATTGAAATCCCGTCTGCTAAATTATGCACCCTCAACGTCATAGAGCTTTGATATACAAATGGTTTTATAAAACAGGGCGCTATGGTGTATTTTTATATTTATTTCAAAAGATCACGGGTTAGGGAGATTGTGGTTTGGATATCTTGACTATTTTGGGCGTCATTATTGGATTCGGCGCTATTCTGGGTGGGAATTTCTTGGATGGCGGTCATCTTGACGCTTTATTAAATGGACCAGCTGCCTTAATTGTACTAGGCGGAACCTTTGGTGCGGCGTTGTTGCAATCCCCAGCCAAAATATTTTTAGGTGCGATGAAGTTATTAACGTGGGTGCTATTTCCACCTAATCTCAAAATGAAGGATACCATTGATAAAATAATTGAGTGGAGTGAGATAGCAAGGCGAGAAGGTCTTCTGGGTCTCGAAATTGTTGTGGATGAAGAAAAGGATGCGTTTGCAAAAAAAGGAATGCAGTTATTAGTCGATGGTGCAGAGCCCGAAATTATCAGAGATATTTTAATGGTTGAATTGGAAGCGCTTGAGTCAAAACAGCTTCACAGTGCAAAAGTTTTTGAATCAATGGGCGGTTATGCGCCCACTATCGGTATTATTGGTGCTGTAATGGGGTTGATTCATGTCATGCAAAACTTATCCGACCCAAGTAAATTAGGTGCGGGTATTGCGACGGCCTTTGTTGCAACGATTTATGGAGTGGGGTTAGCGAATTTATTTTTTATACCCGTCGCGGCTAAACTGAAGTCTCAAATTCATGCTTATTCTCAATCAAGGGAAATGTTAATAGAAGGCATTGCGGCGATTGCCGAAGGCGAAAATCCGCGTAATGTTGAGATAAAGCTACAGGGTTATTTGTAAATAATGGCCAGGCGAAAACGAAAAGTTGAAGAGCCCGAAAACCATGAAAGGTGGATGGTCTCTTATGCCGATTTTATTACGCTTTTGTTTGCTTTTTTTGTGGTGATGTATTCTGTTTCTTCGGTTAACGAAGGGAAATATCGAGTATTATCCAGCACGCTGGACGGCGCCTTTAAGGGTGAGTCAAGAACCATGAACCCGATTGAGATTGGCGAAATTTTGCAAAACAAAGAACTGATTGAAAAATTGATGAAGTCTGAGAATGGAGGTGATCAGGTGATTCCCGATCTGTTTTCTGAGGCGAAGCCGCAACAAACGGCCCAAATGGTTGATCAAGATGTCAACGCAAATCAAAACGTCAATGAAAAGCGAGTGTTAAGCCAATTGGCTAACACCTTAGAAAAAGCTTTGTCTTCACAGATTGATAGAGACCTTGTGTCTGTAGAGAAGAATGACCTATGGGTTGAGATCGAACTAAATAGCAGTATGCTGTTTGGTAGCGGTAATGCGACGTTATCAGACGAAGCTTTAAGGGTGCTATGGAAGGTCGCTAAGCCTGTACGGAAATTGAATAACGCGGTGCAAGTTGAAGGGTTCACCGATAACATTCCCATTAATTCGTATGAATACCCTTCCAACTGGGAGTTATCAGCGGCTCGTGCAGCCAGTGTTGTGCATTTATTTGCAAAATACGGTATTAATCCCGAGCGTTTAGCTGCTGTTGGCTATGGGCAATATCACCCCATTGAAGATAATAGTACCCCGGAAGGTCGTGAAAGGAACAGACGGGTTGTCATCGTCATTCAATCGAATGCCATTTCTCGTTTTGCAGAAAAAAGAAAAACAACAGATAACATAAAGGAAAAGCCAAACATTGTTGAGGAGAAAGCTGTAGAGTTGCAAGAAGCGATTGCGTTTCCGGAAGAGAATGCCGATGACCCCGATGAGTCAATAGCTGACAAAATAGAAAAACTTGAAAAAGCTAAAAGCAGTCGATTTAATAAGTTCTTAAATTAGAATGGGGGGCTAAATTTATGGTTGGAATTAATAAAATAACGCCAAGTAAAGTCATTCGACCTGTTAAACCCGATGATAAAAAACCGATGCCGACAGTGGAAAAAAAACATAATGAAGAGGTAGGAAAGTCGCTGCCAAAAGACGGTACGAAAGATAATCCTGAGGGAACTCAAGCTAACCATATAGATGAAAGGATCTGATGGAAATATATGTCTCCTTAATGTTGGTAGTGTTGATAATGATAGTCGCTGTACTGTGTCTATTTGTGGTGAAACAGCAACGTTTGATTAAATCTTTAGAGGCAACAGTGTCAAGAATTAGTCACAAATTTGAAATTGTGCAGCAGGACATTTCGGCTTTATCTGCAAGTGGGTTGGGTGTTGATGAACGTGTTGGTGGAGCTGAGCGGCGGGTACGAAGTTTGATGGAACGTATAGAAGAACTAGAAGAAAGTGAAACATTTGAGCACTTGCAAGCATTTCAAGAAGCCATTGAATTGGCCACGAAAGGGGCAGAGATTGAAGAAATTGTTGAAAGGTGTCATTTAACCGTTGATGAGGCAGAGTTGTTGATTCGGCTTCACAAGCCCTAATCGTTTTATTTGTTAAAGCCGTCAGGCACTTTGTCGGAGAGCAAGTAAGCAAAGGCAATTACCTCAGCCACGGCAATATATAAGGTTTCAGGAATTTCATTCCCCAGGGGGATGGTACTTAGAAGTTTTACCAGTTCGGGGTTATTTTCCAATGGGATTTCATTAGCAAGGGCAAGATCGATAATCTCTTGCGCGAGGTCTCCTCTGCCTTTTGCAGTGATTGTAGGAGCATTTTCACCGTCATATCTTAAAGCGACTGCAATATCGGCAGGGTTAATTACATCTGTCATTAGGCTTTTTCACTTAGAATGGATTCGGCCGGGTGATGAGTTTGTATGATGGGTTCTGAACCTCTTTGTAATTGAATTTTTTCTGATTGTAAATGAGCTTGCTCAAATTTCTTTCGAAGTAAGTCCAAGTGCTGTTCAATTAAATTTTCTGTTTCAGGTTTTTCCGCCCAAAAACTCGTATTTATTCGCTGGCTTGAGCAGGTTAATTTGTTTTTGATCAGCCCCAGTTTAGGTGGATTCATTTCAAGAGAAACGCTCCATAATGTTTCACTTTCTTTTTGTTCTTTGCTAGTAGGTTTCTCGCGTTCAATAATTAAGTAAACAGACTCAGATACGCGTTGATTCAGAAAAGGAATTTCAATGTGTAAGGTTTGCCGTGAACCCCCAGGCTCAGCATTTGTGCTGGCTAACTGATTCAGTGTTATTTTAGAGAGAGCTCCTTCGGCTTTGGTGATGAGTTCTTTGATTTGTCCGCTCAATAATTGAGTTAAATGGGGTGCTACTTGAGAAGATAAGAGCGATTGTGCCATCTTGGGGTTTGAAATGCTTTTGTTGTTCAAGGTTGTAGGAGCAGTGAAGTTTTTTGGCCATGCATTTAATACATTTATGAGTCTAGCCAAATTTGCTTTTACATCAACACGAGAGAAATCTAAGGCCTGTTGGTGGGGTTTAGCCATGACATGTTCGCCTGATTGATGGTGGGCTATCTTAGCCGCGGTGTTATTTGCGCTCAAGAGTGCCTTACTCTCAGTAATTGCTTGTTGAACTTTGGGTTCTAAAAACACCCCTGAATGTTGTATGGCATTTTTTAGTCCCTCCGCTGTTGTTATAGTTTGCTGTCTTGGGAGGGATTGAAGGATTTGACTTGTTACACGTTTCAATAGGTTGATCTGTGCTCTTAATTCGGAGTTTTGGGCTGAAGAGTCTTTTATTGCCTGTTGGTTAATGTTTTTGAAAAGTGTAATAAGCGGTTGTTGAAAGTCATTAACAGGTGTTTGCTTTGGGAGTAATTGACGCAAGGTGGCATTGAAGGGGATGTTCTGTTGAGGTGGGGACTTAGCCTTAAGAATCAGTTCAGTTTTTGTTTTTTCTATCAACACATTAAGTGTTTGCCCAATAGCCACAGGCATGTCACTTTTTACCTGAATTATTTGATGACCTATGCGAACAATGACCTCATTTTTAGTAGGAAGTTGATCGATGATCGTTACGTTTAAAGATCGGCCAGTTTGTAGTTTATCAATAGCCAAAGCGGACTCTTTGGCTTGTAAAATGAGGCTAGTGGCGTTGCTGGGTATTTCCAAAGTTAAGCCACTGTTTAATTGAATAGTTGCTTTATATTCATTAATTCTTCTTGCGCGTTTTCAAGCACATCGATTGAATCGTTAGGATTTCTCAGTAGTTTGCTGAGGCGATCATAGGCCGGTACGGACCAAGGTTCTGGGTATTTATCTTGCAGTGGCGTGTTTTTAAAACTGAGCAATTGGGCAACGATGATCAAATCGGTATAATTGGCAGGTTGGTCGGTTTTACGCGACCAATTTTCGGCATTTATAGCCAATTCAATGAAGTCTTCAGTAAAGTTCCATTTTTCTAAAACCATTTTTCCAATCACGGGTGTTAGCTTTTTAAGTGTTTGTTGCACATCTGTTTTATTCGTGATGAGGTTTGGGTGTTTGTCTGCGTGTGTAAGGATGGGGATTGCACCAATGTCGTGAATTAAGCCAGCTAACATTGCTTTGTCTACATCAAACCCTTTCAGTTTTTTCGCTAAAACGGCGCAAATTCCAGAGACATCTCGACTATGTAGCCACAAAGTTGAAATAAGGTCTTTAACGTCTTTGGTTTTGGCTTTAAAAACCATTCTCATGGTGAAGCTGGTAATAAGGTTACTGATTGCTTTAAGCCCAAGGCGAGTGATGGCTGGCGGCAAAGCTTCAATTCTTTCACGCCCCCTAAATAAAGGGCTATTAGCGACTTTAATTAATTGGGCGGTGATAGCGGGGTCTTGTTGAGTTATTTGTGCAATCGTATGAGAGGTTGCGTGAGGGTCTGAGATAGCGGTGCGCACTTTTATTGCTGTTTCTGGAATAGAGGGTAATTCCAATTTATCAGCTTGCATCTCCTGGGTGACTTCAAAATACAGTTGGTTATACAGAAGAGAGTCTTCGCTTTCCTCTAAAACATCGATAGAGTCGGTATCACCGGGTACAACCTCGTTTAATAAATCATCTAATGTGGAACGCTTCACTGATAAAACGGTTACTTCATTCAAGGCCATTGCGGTGGCTTGATGAGGTGAGTTGTTGTCCAGAGGGAACCGGGCTTCTATTTGACCGCCTTCAACAATTCTTTCTTTGCTGCCTGCTAAAGTCAGCTGCACTTTGCCGTTTAAGATATAAGTTTGATATTCATCGGTATCACCGGCTGAAAACAAGATGCTATTTGCATCAAAGCGAGTTGTTTCCACCATTTCTTGTAATTGTTGCTTACTGTTATCAGAGAAGTTTCTGATAGGAAACAGGGAATCGACTTCTTCATTTGTTAGCTTTCTAATAGACATCGTTTAAAGTGCTTTGTAAGTTATTCATTTGAGTTAAAATCTTCACTTATAATGATCAACTCATGTATTGGTTTAAATATAGTCCTTTCTAGTGCTTCATGACAATTAAATTAAAGAAAAAAAATACAATTAGCGAGTTAATTGCTCATGGGGTGACATTATTTGAAGGCGCGCCTCTTTATTTTGGGCATGGAACTGATAATTTAGTCGATGAAGTTGTTTATATTGTCTTGAGTGTGACAAAAAAATTGCCGATGAAAGATGAAACCGTTTTTTCTCATGAGGTCAGCACGGTCGAGGCGAAAAAAATTCTGGATATTTTTCAACGTAGAATCAAAGAGAAGATTCCAGCAGCCTATTTATTGGAAGAGGCGTGGTTTGCGGGGCTAGCATTTTTTGTTAATCGGGACGTTTTAATTCCACGATCACCTTTTGCAGAACTGATTAGCGAGTCTTTTTCGCCTTGGGTTCATGTCGATAAAGTACAAAATATTTTAGATTTATGTACAGGGAGTGGGTGTATCGGTATCGCTTGCGCCAAATACTTCCCTTCAGTACATGTTGATTTAGTTGATATTTCAACGCCGGCTCTAGCGGTTGCCAAAAAAAATATTCAGCGGCATGGGGTAGCGCAAAGGGTGAAAACTATAGCCTCTGATTTATTCCTAGCGTTGGCAGATGAAACGTATGATTTGATCGTTAGTAATCCACCTTATGTTGGGCATGAGGAATTATCTGGCTTGCCTGAAGAGTATTATCAGGAGCCTCAACTCGGTTTAGATGGAGGCGTGTCCGGTTTAGATCTGGTTCACAAAATTCTCGCTGAGGCCGCCACCTATTTAAACGATGAGGGGGTACTTTATGTGGAGGTTGGAAACACGGATGAGGTTCTGCAAGCGTGTTACCCTGAGGTGCCCTTTCTATGGCAAGATTTTGAATACGGTGGGCATGGTGTTTTTATGTTAACTAAAGAACAGTTATTGGAATATCGACCCTTATTTCAAGCTAAACTAACGCAATAATTTGATGGTAACCATATAGATATGTCAGGAAATTCGATAGGAAAAATTTTTACAGTGACCAGTTTTGGTGAAAGCCATGGTCCGGCTATTGGGTGCATCGTCGATGGTTGCCCTCCAGGATTAGAGTTGAGTGAAGCAGATTTGCAGGGCGACCTTGATTTAAGAAAACCCGGAACGTCCAGGCATACAACGCAACGCCGTGAAGCCGATGAGGTTAAAATTCTATCCGGTGTATTTGAGGGAAAAACAACCGGCACCTCCATTGGTTTGTTAATCGAAAATACAGATCAGCGCTCTAAGGATTATTCCAATATCAAGGATACCTTTAGACCGGGACACGCAGATTATAGTTATCAGCAAAAATATGGTTTTCGTGATTACCGCGGTGGAGGGCGTTCTTCCGCTCGTGAAACAGCAATGCGAGTCGCCGCTGGCGGTATTGCTAAGAAGTATTTGCGCGAAAGGTTGGGTGTTGAAATTAGAGGTTATTTGGCACAATTAGGCCCTATTAAGATGGATGTTGTTGATATGGCGGTGACACACAATAATCCATTTTTTTGCCCTGACCCCAATAAGCTAGGTGAATTAGAAGCCTATATGGATGCGTTAAGAAAGTCGGGTGATTCAATTGGAGCGCGTGTTAATATTAGCGCAATGGGCGTGCCGGTTGGCTTAGGTGAGCCAATTTTTGACCGGCTGGATGCCGATTTAGCACATGCCTTAATGAGTATTAATGCGGTTAAAGGCGTGGAAATAGGCGATGGTTTTGCGTGTGTTGATGCATTGGGCACTGATTTTCGGGATGAAATGACACCAGAAGGTTTTCTGAGTAATCATGCAGGGGGTATTTTGGGCGGTATTTCGACTGGGCAAACGATTACCGCGAGTATTGCGCTAAAGCCAACCTCAAGCCTTCGAATTCCGGGTCGGTCGATCAACACACTGGGTGAGCCAATTGAAGTCGTTACCAAAGGTCGCCATGATCCTTGTGTCGGTATTAGAGCAACACCGATTGCTGAAGCGATGATGGCCATTACACTGATGGATCATTTGCTTCGACATCGAGGGCAGAATTGCGACGTAAACTCGAGGGTTCCTACTCTTCCACCTGAGGCCTGAGGCGAGTCGCTTATTATCAGTCTTCTTAGAACGAGTTTATTTAGTTGAGTAATCAAAAGCTGCCATATTGGCGCTTATCAGGTTTTTACTTCTTTTATTTTGCATCATTGGGTGCGCTCATGCCTTACTTGGGCTTGTATCTTAATTCCCTGGGTTATGTGGCGGCGCAGGTTGGCCTGGTGTTTGCCGTCATGCAGGGAACTAAATTGGTTTCACCTGGTTTGTTGGCCTTGTTGTCTGCGCGATTGAACAACCGAATGCAATTGGTGCAATTGGCCTCTTTTTTATCAGTTATGGCTTATGCCGGTTTACTATTAGATCCCGATTTCTTAGGGATTCTATTGATTGTGTTTGCTTTCAGTTTTTGTTGGAATGCGATGTTGCCACAGTTTGAAGCAATTACCTTGACAAAGCTTGGTCAACAAACCGGTTTATACAGCGGGATAAGACTTTGGGGTTCTATCGGTTTTATTGCTACTGTTTCTGGTGCTGGTTATATATTGACGAAAACGAGTCTAAATGAATGGCCGTTAATGGTCAGTGTATGCCTGCTGATGATTTTAATCGCCAGTCTAACGCTGAGCGAAAAAGGCCGGGTTAAGCCAGCCAAACGTGGCTCTGTTATGGGCTTATTGTTGAAGCAAAGGACCATTATCGCGTTCTTTTTTGTGGTTTTCTTACTGCAGGCTTCACACGGAGCTTACTACGCATTCTTTTCTATATTATTAGATAGGCTTAATTACAGTGAGATTGAGATAGGTCAACTCTGGTCGTTGGGTGTGCTGGCAGAAATTGTGTTATTTCTTGTTATTCAACGGGTGTTTCATCACCTTTCGTTACGTTTTATTTTGTTACTGAGCTTGCTGTTGACGGTGATCAGGTGGTTAATGATTGCTTGGTTGGCCGATCATTTGATCGTTTTGGTAGTCGCTCAATTGCTTCATGCGGCTTCATTTGGCGCTTTTCATGTTGTGGGTATTCAGTTGACACATCGGTATTTTAAAGGCGCGATGCAGGAAAAGGGCCAAGCTCTATATAGCAGCGTTGGCTACGGTGCAGGCGGCATGTTAGGCGGGTTAATTGCTGGGTTATTGTGGGATGCTTTCGGCGCTGAATGGGTTTTTAGTATGGCCGCTTTGTTAAGCGCCATTGCTTTTTTAGTAGCTTGGATTTGGGTTGAGAAAAACAATGATGAGGACCTTGAGGCAACGGGTGAAGGTGTCAGTTCTGTTTGAGAAAGTTTATGTAAAGGGTTGGAGTAATGAGTTTACTGGTCGCAGTGACAAAGGTGTTTAACCGTTTTATCACTTAAAAATCCAGAGTAAGGGGCACTGGCAAATGAATAATTTCATGATCGATCCACTGGGTTTTCTTTTGGTTATATTGAATGGAGGGTTGCCATTGGAGTATTTCTTATTTAAATGCCTTATCATAAAGCAGCATAATTCGAGTCTTGATAAGTATGTCGTCTTCAGATAAAAAAAAATTAACAATTGGTATTTCCTCAATGGCTTTATTTGATCTTGTTGAATCGAATAGAATTTTTGAAACGGAAGGCAAGGAAGCGTACTGCGCTTATCAAATTGCTCGTGAAGAGGAAAGCCTTGCTCCTGGGGTGGCCTATCCACTGGTTAAAAAACTGTTGGGGTTAAACCGGCGTTTGCCAGAGTCATTGGTAGAAGTGATTTTGTTATCAAGAAACAGTGCCGATACAGGACTGAGGGTATTTAATTCGATTCGAGAGCATGATTTGGATATTAAACGCGCGGCTTTTACTAGCGGTTATTCCCCTTTCAGTTATATTTCCGCTTTTGAAGCAGATCTGTTTCTTTCCACATCACCGGAAGATGTTAGCAGGGCCCTTGAAGCGGGTCATGCTGCTGCAACCATTTTATCGGGCAAAGGCAATGATGCAGATAATGATCAATTACGAATAGCGTTTGACGGTGATGCAGTTATTTTTTCAGATGAGTCTGAGCGCATTTATAAAGAAAAAGGCCTCGATGCCTTTACTGAAAATGAGCAGTTAGCGGCGAAAGAACCGATGACGGGTGGGCCGTTTAAATCATTTTTGTCTGCGTTGCATAATTTGCAAAGTCAATTCGCGGAGGAGGTATCCCCTGTTCGAACGGCCTTAGTGACGGCTCGTTCAGCTCCGGCACATGAGCGGGTTGTACGTACGCTTCGTACTTGGGGGATTAGAATTGATGAAGCGCTTTTTTTGGGTGGTTTGCCGAAAGGAGAGTTTTTAAAATCATTTGGGGCCGATATTTTCTTTGATGATCAAACGGTACATTGCGAATCAGCACAAGAGCATGTTGCAACAGGGCATGTGCCTCATGGAGTGGCGAATGAGAGTTAGTGATCAAGATCGAAATCAAATCGCATGCGGTCCGATGGTTCCTGTAAAAAATACCCTTGAACTGCATTTATGCCCATATTCCATAAAAGTGCGAGCGTATTAGCATTTTCAACAGACTTGGCAATCGTTTTCACATTATTTCTTAGGCTGACTTCAACAAGTTCCCGGATAACGTTTTGAGACTCTTCATTATTATTTAAATTTTGGCTAAAGCTCCCGTCAATTTTTAAATAATCTACAGAGTAATCGTTCAAGATGGTATCCGTGATTTGGCTGAAGCCGATTTGGTCAAGAGCAACTTGGCAGCCACACTCTTTTTTGATGACACCAATGAAGTTTTTCAAAAGAGCAGGTTCTATTTTTATGTCAGAAAAACTGATTTGGAAGACTAATAAGCTAGCATCAATATTGTAAAATTTTAGTTCATTAACCAGCGTTTCTATAAAAGTGGTATGGCGATAAGTAATATTTGAAACTGAAATAAAGAACCTTCGTTGAAGACCTTGGCGTGAGGCTTCTCTAATTTGCTTAATTGTGTTCGATAAAACCCATTCATCCAACTGGCTGATGAGTCCCGTCTTTTCAGCGGTGAGAATAAAGTGATCAGGTGCTATATGAACATTGTTATCATCAAGAATACGTAGTAGAACGGCATAGTTTTCTGTTGCTTTTTCAGAAAGATCAACAATGGGTTGGTATAAGGGGTGTAATCTATTCTTTTCTAAGGCCGACTGTATTAAGCGGGTGTTTTTTTCTTCATCGATAATCACGGTTAATGGGGTTGTGACGGAGTCAAAAACGTGAATCTGATTACCACCATTGGCGCAGGCTTTATCACAAGCTTTGTCGGCCTGGGAGATCAGTTGTTTAGAGGTGGTGACTCTAGGATCAATAAAGCTGACACCAATACTTAATGTCAATTTAATGTATTGGCTATCGTCTCCAAATAAGGTGTTATTGACCTCGGTAAGCACTTGCTGGCAGTTCAATAAAAAATCGGAACGGCTCAAGCTATTGGAGTATAGGATGAAAACGGCATCTCCATATCGTGCGAGTATGTTATTTTGGCTGGAGGCGTCACAGATAAGGCTTCCGACTGAACGAATGACTTCATCAATATAATCAATAGTATGCTGCTCTCGTCTATGCCGAAAATCATCAATTAGAATGATGGCCAATGAACCAAAGGGCTCTTGATTGGTTAATTCTTTATCGATGTATTCAACTACAAATCGTTTGTTATAAAAGCCTGTTTCATGGTCAAAGGTCCTTAAATCTGTAAACCCTTTGTCAACATTACTCCAAGCATCTGGATTATGAATAAGGATTTGAGTGCACAGTTGATCATTGACAAAGCAATGCGTTTTATAGAGGGTGGTAACAAATGGATCCCCATTGCGACTTTGAAGCAGAACAGACAGAACAGTTTCATCAGGCAACGCTTCGAGGGAGGTATTTAAGTTTCTTTTGGATGCATTTCCACCAATAGGGTGAGAACTCGGGCTGTTAAATTCACGAACAGCAGAGCCGATGATGTTTTTATCCGCCGGTATACTGAAAATACGTTTATAGGCGGAGTTTGAAGCCAGATATTGATCATCATGAATAAGCGCAACACCATCTTCAGTATGTTTTAAGAAAGAATCAAATCGATATGTCTCATTTTTAAATTGTGAGTCAAGCTGGTGAAATAAATATTTGTTATGCTGGGATTTGATTTCACGATGGACAGATTTTGCGACTAAAGCAATGGGATTAAAAGGGCGAATATCAAGCACATTTTTGCCATCGTAATGACTCGCTTTATCCGCGTCTAATGGGAGTTCGGAAATTAAAATAAGAGGGAAATGTACGAAGTGTTGCTTTGCCTTTTGTAGTAGGGTGTCATTAGCGACCTTGCTGTCTTTTAACTTAAATAAAATTAAAGCGACATCGACAAAAGAGTTTTTACTAAAATCCAGATGGTTTATGTTTGCTGATGTCAAGTTGACATCAGCGCCGACGTTACTTAAAGCTTGTTTTAAAGCTTGGGTTTCCGTTGTTGAAAAATTAAGAGTCAGGATGGTTCGTTTAGTCATTAATCAGCCAATTATTTTTTTATTACCTTAATCTAGATTTGCTTTTTTTAATACCTCGTATTGAATAAAAACTTGATTTGTTTCAAGTGATTTATCGATTTGGTAATGGCTGACGGTATCCTTGACTTTAAGCACAATATCTTCATATGTGCTTTCTAGAGAGAGAGGGGTAATGATGCTATCGGGTTGATTGATGGCTGGAATACCTTGAAGAAAAATGACCGCTTCAGGCGAGCGTTCTTTGTCTTTAAATGTGATGTTAGCAATTTTTAGATGTGGTGACATCATTTCAACACCCACAGTGACAACGCCTTCGTTAAGGTGATTAAGGCGTCTAATAATCGCCAGTTGTAACGGGTTGTCTGTTGTTTCGATGCCAATGAGATCGTTGACTTTTAAAAGAGCCTTGTTATCAGAGGGAACTTCAAACCTTAACCCTTGAAGGCTACTATCCTTCATTTCCGCATTCATGGCTTCGCCTTTTTCACCGGGTTTTACAGGGCGTTTCTTTTTCCAAATATTATCAGCAGACAATGAATTTTCAGCTGTTGCTTTTAGCACTCTATTCATGTCTAAATCATTAAACGTGTGTTGATTTTTCTGATGATCTTCTAAAGGGACTAAATGGAGATTTTCAATTTCAAAATCTATGGAGCTTTTTTTCTCCTCTGGCAGCTTTTCATTAAAGTGGTGGGGGTTTCTTTTGATGATTAACGCTTTTAGAATGCTGTCAAAGCCAGGGTAAACGGTGATCTCTTCAATTTGTTCATGTCGAGGTGTTTTCCGGCTGCTTGACGTACTCCAGCTGGATAACAATTGATTTGCCGTTTGCTTGGGCAGGATAGGTTGATCAGAGACTAATGAGATTGTGCCGTGATTTTCGGGCGCAATAACTTGGTCGCTTTGCATGAAAGAAACCAATTCATCATTGTTTATAAAGCGGTAATGATCATTTTTTGATATTGAGTTGGGCACAGTAGATATTGCTGAGGAAGAGGATAAATCAATATAAAACTCGGTGTGTTTGTCGGGCGTATGAGAGATTGAAATACTACTGACATGCAAAGATAAAATACGTTGAATAGCGTTAATATCGCGTTGTCTGAAGCGATTGGGTTGTGCTAAATGGAAAAAATGTATTTTCTTAAATTCATCTTCAATACTTGTTGTTCTGTCGCCATCTAATGTGGGAGATTGCGTTTGATGAATGCGTAACTTTTCAGCTAGGCTAAAGATGGCATTCGTATCATTCCAAAAACTATTGTCTACTTGCATATAAAGTAGCGATTTAAACAGCTGGGCCATTCCAAGCAGTTCAATAGCGTTATGAAGCACACGCGTTTTTTGTTCGTTAGAAAACGGGGGTGAATCTGTTTTTTCACCCATTGCCATGAAGCGTGTTGAACAGGCAATATCCATATAAATTGAACCGGTATTTGCTAGAACTTGAAGTGTTTTCGAGGAAAGGTCAGAGAGTTTTTTACTGAGAGGCAGGTTGACGTTTTCAGCTGCCTCAGCGGATGTTGAGAGCAGTTTGATGAGACAAGGGTTGATTATTTCTAGCAGGTTAAATTTTTTGATATCGTCAATGTTTATAGAGAGTAAGCCCAGCGTTGCGTTGGAGATCATCTCAGCCGTCGTTTGCGGGTTTAAAATGGGTAGCGAGTCAGCCCACTCTTGACATGAGGCTACATTCGGCTCAAACGGAAGGTCTGCGTGAGGTTTGTTGATCGTTGGTTCAATTCTATCCGTGAATTCTTGGTGTATGTCCATGTTGGTCTCTTGGGTATTATTTCCTTAAAGTGTAATCTAAACGCTTTATAATCCTAATAATCTAATTATGCGCCTTATTTCTGAAAAAGTTAATACGCCTAGCGTGCTGTAGCGATTAAGGTTTTATGCGCTTTGCCGGATTCTTCACAAACAAGTTTAGGTAATAAATAACCGGGAAGGTTTTCTTGCATGTGTCGATAAAGGTCAAAAATCATTTTATTTGGAGAGTCAAAGTGCTGTGCGCCGGTTACTTTATCAAGAACGTGTAAATAATAAGGTAAGGTATGGCAATCAAAGAGACGATGACTGAGCGTTACGAGTGTTTCTGCATGATCGTTGATGCCCTGTAAAAGTACAGATTGATTTAATAGGGTCACGTGGATTTTTTTGAGTAAAAGCAAGGTGTTGGCGACCTCGCTGTTGAGCTCGTTTGGGTGATTGGCGTGGATAACTATAATTACTTTTTTGCTTGTCTTAGACAGCATGTCTAAAAAACGATTTGTGATGCGACTGGGTAACACAACCGGTAAACGGGTATGAATTCTTATGCGTTTGATGGGTGCCAGTTCTTCAAATAAGTCGAATAAATGCTGAAGCTTTTCGTCACTCTGCATTAAAGGGTCCCCACCACTGAGGATCACTTCTGAAACATCGGGGTGGTTGATTAGATATTGTTTGATTAATTCACTTTGCGAGCGGTGTGCGCTGTTATCGGAATAGGGGAATTCACGACGAAAACAATAGCGGCAATGTATAGCGCAAGCAGCAGTGGTAATGAGTAACACACGGCCGTGATATTTATGGAGCAGGCCGGGTGAGACAAGTGCTTGGCCATCCCCGACTGGGTCATTTAAAAAATCGGGATGTCGTTTCAGTTCATTAGGCGTTGGTAAGACTTGAAGCAACAAGGGGTCATGCCAGTCAGACTTTACAATCCGATCTGCGTAACTTTTTGTGACTAAAAGTGGGAAATCCTTAGCGGCTTTATAATGAAGACTCAAGTCATCGGGATCCAGCGCTAAAAATTGTAATAGGTCATCAATTTTTGTAAACGCAGATTGCATTTCCTGCTGCCAGCTTGGAATTAAAGAAGTTTTTTCTACGTTCATCATATGAACCATTATAATGACATTATCTGAAGAACTTTATAATTTAACTATTAACGAGAATTTATATGGCGACTTATAGCACTAATGACTTTAAAAGCGGATTGAAAATCATGTTGGACAATGCACCTTGCACGATTGTTGAAAATGAATTTGTCAGACCTGGTAAAGGCCCCGCGTTCAGCCGTGTAAGGATTCGTAACCTTAAAACAGGTCGTGTCATTGATCGTACATTTAAGTCGGGCGAAACGGTTGACGCGGCGGATGTCATCGAAAAAGAAATGTCGTATTTGTACAACGATGGCGAATTCTGGCATTTTATGGATGACGAAACGTTTGAGCAGGTGTCTGGTGACGCAACCGCGGTGGGTGATGCGGCAAAGTGGATCAAGGATCAAGATAAATGCACAGTAACCCTATGGAATGGAGAGCCTATTTTAGTGGCTGCGCCAAACTTTGTGGAGCTTGAAGTAACCGATACGGATCCAGGTTTAAAAGGAGATACCTCAGGCGGAGGCGGTAAGCCGGCAACGTTAGAAACCGGTGCGGTTGTACGGATTCCTTTATTTGTGCAAATCGGCGAAATGATTAAGGTAGACACGCGTACAGGCGAGTATTCTGCACGGGTTAAAAGTTAATTCTTTCATTGAACGAGCATGACAATAAGCAATGGCCACCGACTTGCACGGTGGCTTTTTTGCAAACAAGAGCCGAGTTATATCAGACCATTAGACTGTTTTTCGCAGAGAAAAACGTTTTAGAAGTTGAAACACCTGTTTTGTCGGCAGCAGCCAGTTGTGATCTTAATTTAGAAAGCTTTAGCACAATGTGTGTCGCTGATCAGTTGATGTACCTGCAAACTTCCCCTGAATTTGCGATGAAACGTTTGTTAGCTGCAGGTTCCGGCTCTATTTATCAAATCGCTAAATCATTTAGGCAATCTGAACGGGGGCGTTTTCATAATCCAGAATTCACCTTGTTGGAATGGTATCGAGTGGGATTTAGTTTACCTGATTTGATGGAAGAAATGGTCGAGTTGCTGATGCTTTGTTTTGGACAAAACTTGGCCTTTAGGACAGTGACTTATCAACAAATAGTTCAGCAGTTAACGGGCTTGAATCCTCATCGAGCAACGCTAAGCGAGTTGATGGAATATGCAGCAAATCAAGGGCATCCTGAGGCGGTTACTATTTGTGATGGCAAACTATCGAATGGCTTGGATTATGTATTCAGTCAGTATGTTCAGCCCAAACTTAAAAAGGAAATCGTTTATTTTGTTACCGATTACCCTGAATGCATGGCGATGCTGTCTAAATTAAGTGGCACTCAGCCGGTCACGGCAAATCGGTTTGAGGTGTACTTTAATAACGTTGAATTAGCCAATGGTTATGAAGAGCTAACGGATGCCGTTGAGCAAAAAAAACGTTTTCAAGATGAACTGACGGAAAGGCAGCAAGTGGGCTTAGCTAACGTGCCGATGGATGAGAATTTATTAGCAGCATTGGCCCATGGATTGCCTGATTGTTCGGGGGTTGCCTTGGGGTTAGATCGCTTGTTAATGCTCATGACCGATGCAAAATCAATTGATGAGGTGTTAACGTTTCCTATCGATAGAGCGTAATTATTTATCGTGTAGAGCAATACGGTGAAGAGGGCGCTTTTAAAAATAAATGCAAACATCATATCGATTGGTTTTTCTCAGCAATAGCCGTGGGTTTTCTATCGTTTCGTTACCTTTACTGCTTATTCATTTTAGCGATGACTTGACCGTGTTGAACAGTGTCACCAGCGGCTAATCCCTCTGCCCAAGTCACTTTATCTTTTCCATACAGTAAAACAACGGTTGACCCCATATTGAAACGCGCCATTTCTTCATTCTTTTTATATTTTAATTTTTTATCCTGATACGACCAATGGCGAATTTGATTATGACGTGGTGGTGTGACTTCACCGTACCAGACGGTTTCGATGCTAGAAACAAAAATGGCACCCACCATAACCATGGCCATGGGTCCGGCAGGTGTATCGAAAAAAGCAATGACACGTTCATTGCGAGCAAATAATTCGTCGATAGCAGCAACGGTCGTTGGGTTAACGCTGAATAGATCGCCGGGTACGTGAACCATTTTCTTAAGAGTGCCACCAATAGGAAAATGAATCCGGTGGTAATCTTTTGGCGATAAATAAATGGTCGTGAATTGACCGTCTTCAAATTCACTGGCTAGCGCATCATTACCCAATAGGGCCGATAAGTTAAACGATTTTCCTTTGGCTTGAAAGACTTCACCGTTATCAATACGGCCAATTTGGCTAATGGTCCCATCAACGGGGCAAGAAATAGTCGTGCGGCCACGTTCAAGAGGGCGTGCATCGTCACGCAATTCACGTGTAAAAAAAGCATTAAAACTTTCATAGACATCAGGGTTTGGCTCAGCCGCTTCAGCCATGTTGACCTTAAACCGTTTGATAACAGTGTTAATAATAAACGTCTTTACCCAAGGCGTTTTGCAGCGAGCTAGCTTGTGCATTAGCGCCGATAGCGTATGTTTCGGTAAAATATGTTGAAGTAGAATAAAGAGTTTAGTCATAAGGAAACCGTTATTTAGGGAGGGCTTGTTGCGCCGCAGGTAGTGCAACACCAGTATTGATTGTTGCATCCATATCACTTAACACAGATTCTAGTGAGGCAAGGCAAAACATGACATTACTGGCATTTGCGGAATACCCCATGAGACCTATACGCCAGACTTTTCCAGCCAGTGTGCCTAGCCCTGCGCCTATTTCCAGATCATATTCGTGTAATAAGCGTTTTCTTAGTACAGCTTCATCAACGCCCTCAGGTATGCTAACCGCGTTCAGTTGTGCTAAACGAGAACCTTCTGGAACAATAAAACTCAGTCCCATCGCTTCAAGACCTGCTTTTAAGGCATGATGAAGCGTTTTGTGCCGCGCCCAAGCTTTTTCTAACCCTTCTTCTTGTAACATTAATAGCGACTCATGCAATGCGTATAGACTATTAACTGGTGCTGTATGATGATACGAACGTCCCCCATCGCTACCCCAATAACCCATCACAAGGCTTAAGTCTAAAAACCAGCTTTGCACGCGTTCTTTACGAGCTTTAATGCGTTCTTGGGCGCGTTCGCTGAAGCTGACCGGCGATAAACCGGGTACACATGAGAGGCATTTTTGTGTGCCAGAATAAATGGCATCAATACCCCAGTCATCTACGCGTAATTCCGAGCCACCAAGCGAGGTGACGGCATCAACGATTGAAAGACAATCGTATTGGTGGGCTAATGCGCAAAGCGTTTTCGCATCAGATAAAGCCCCGGTTGATGTTTCGGCGTGAACAAAGGCCAATATGCTGGCTTCGGGGTGTGCTTTAAGTGTATCTTCAACTTTCTGAGGGTCAACGGCTTTGCCCCAGTCATCTTGAACCATAACGGCCGTAGCGCCACATCGTTCAACATTTTCTTTCATGCGGCCACCAAACACGCCATTCTGGCAAACGATAACGGTGTCGCCGGCTTCTAACAAGTTGGCAAAACAGGTTTCCATGCCAGCAGAACCCGGGGCTGAGACGGGGAAGGTGAGCTGATTGTCTGTTTGAAAAGCATATTGCAGCAAGGCTTTCAGTTCATCCATCATCACGCTAAAACTGGGGTCTAAGTGACCAATTGTTGGGCGCGCCAAAGCCGATGAAACACGCGGGTGAACATCTGAGGGGCCGGGGCCCATCAATGTACGAACCGGTGGGTTAAAGGTTGTGATGCCCATGTTCTTTTACCCTTCTATGGTTTGTCCAGCCATAAACATCCATGTTTCAATGACCGTATCAGGGTTGAGAGAAACACTTTCAATGCCTTGTTCCATCAGCCATTTGGCTAGATCTGGATGATCAGAGGGTCCTTGACCACAAATACCAATGTATTTATTTTGTTTTCGGCACGCCTGAATCGCCATTGACAATAGTTTTCTAACAGCAGGGTCCCGCTCGTCAAATAAAGAGGCAATTAAACCTGAGTCACGGTCAAGTCCTAGTGTTAATTGTGTTAAGTCATTTGAGCCGATTGAGAAGCCATCAAAATATGTTAAAAATTCATCTGCTAATAGGGCATTAGAAGGTAATTCACACATCATAATGAGTTTAAGGCCATTTTTGCCGCTTTCGATACCGTTCGCTTTTAGTAACTCAGTCACTTGTCTGGCTTCATCTAAGGTTCTAACAAACGGAATCATCACCCAGACATTGGTGAGTCCCATCTCATCACGGACAAATTTAAGGGCTTCGCATTCCATATCGAAACAGTCGCGGAATGAGTCAGAGATATAACGAGAGGCACCTCTAAAACCCAGCATCGGGTTTTCTTCTTCAGGTTCATATCGCTCGCCACCAATCAAATTGGCGTATTCGTTCGATTTGAAGTCGGACATCCGAACGATAACGGATTTAGGCGAAAAAGCCGCCGCAATGGTTGCTACACCTTCTACTAAGCGCTTGATATAGTAATCTCTTGGGCTGTCGTAGCATGAAATACGTTTGCTAATAATGTCTTTCAGGTTCGCCGGTAATTGATCAAACTCTAACAGTGCTTTTGGGTGAATGCCAATCATACGGTTGATGATGAATTCTAAACGCGCTAGACCAACCCCTTCGTGCGGTAGAGCAGCGAAATCGAAAGCGCGATCTGGGTTGCCAACGTTCATCATAACCTTGACTGGAATCTCAGGCATGGAATCGAGGTTTACGGTGTCGATTTGGAAGTCGAGTAAGCCTTCATAAATAAATCCTGTATCGCCTTCGGCACATGAGACGGTCACGTCTTGGTTTTGGGTAATGTGGTCTGTCGCATCTCCACATCCTACAACGGCAGGAATACCTAATTCACGGGCGATAATCGCCGCATGGCAGGTCCTTCCACCACGATTAGTGACGATGGCGGAGGCACGCTTCATGATCGGTTCCCAGTCGGGGTCTGTCATGTCGGTAACGAGTACATCACCTTCTTGGACTTGGTCCATTTGAGCAATACTGTTGATAACACGAGCGGGGCCAGAGCCAATTTTATGACCAATACTTCGCCCTTCAACAAGTACGGCTGATGTTTCGTTCAGTGCATAACGCTCAATTTCTTTGCCTGCACGGCTTTGCACTGTTTCAGGACGGGCTTGAACAATGTAAAGCTGGCCATCTAAGCCATCTTTAGCCCATTCAATATCCATGGGGCGCTGATAATGTTTTTCGATGGTGATGGCTATTTTTGACAGTTTTTCAACTTCGGCATCAGTTAAAGAGTAAACAAGGCGTGATTCAGGCTCAGTGTCGATGACTTTGACAGGATCGGATGCGCCGGGTTCGTCGTTATATACCATCTTGATCAGTTTGCTACCCAAATTACGGCGCAATACAGCAGGGCGGCCAGCTTCTAGTGTTGGCTTGTGTACGTAGAATTCATCAGGGTTCACCGCGCCTTGCACAACCATTTCGCCAAGACCATAGCTTGATGTGATAAACACGGCATCGCGGAAGCCTGATTCGGTATCGAGTGTAAACATAACGCCCGAGGCACTGATGTCGCTACGGACCATACGTTGAATACCAGCAGAAAGCGCAACGCCGCTGTGCTCAAAGCCTTGATGCACACGATACGAAATAGCGCGGTCATTAAATAATGAGGCAAAAACTTCTTTGATGGCGTGCATGACATTGTCGATACCATCGACGTTTAAGAAAGTTTCCTGTTGTCCCGCGAAAGAAGCATCTGGTAAGTCTTCAGCGGTTGCGGATGAACGGACAGCTACGGAAAATTCACTGTTCGCATCCGCTTGCATTTTGGCATAGGCTTCTTCGATAGCTTTTGTTAAAGGTGCTTGGAAAGGGGTCTCAATGACCCATTGGCGTATTTCTTTGCCAGCGGCTGCTAACGCATTGACATCATCTACATCGAGAGTATTTAGTTTTTCGTTAATTCTATCGTCGATACCACTTTGAGAAAGAAAGTCTCTAAAAGCAGAAGCCGTTGTTGCGAAACCACCGGGAACATCCACGCCCACTGACGCCAGGTTGCTAATCATTTCACCTAAAGAAGCATTTTTGCCACCAACATTTTCTACGTCATCCATGCCTGTTGAGTCGAGCCAAACAATATATTCTTCCAACTTACGATCCTCTCTTTTTGATAGTCAGATTATGACAAGTCTTTTATGCCAGAGTCACTACCATTTAGTTTAAAATTCGAATTAATCCAACATTTTAACAAAAAAATTACTTTATTATTCAATGAAAAACAGAACAATCTTTTTTATATCCGATAGAACAGCCATTACAGCAGAGACATTGGGTAAAAGTTTACTGACTCAGTTTGAAGGCGTTGAACGTGAACGGCATGTGATTCCATTTATTGATACGGAATCGAGGGCAAAGGCAGTGAAAGAAAAGATTAACGATTCGTATACTGTCAATGAAGGTCGTCCTATTGTTTTTAGTACATTCACAGATGATAAACTACGTTCAATAGTCGCCGAAAGTGATTGTATTTTTTATGATTTATTTAATGATTATATTGAAAGAATGGAGAGGGACCTTCGGCAAGAGTCATCACATGAAGCAGGTAAAAGTCATGGTATGATTGATATCAGTTCTTATGAATCGCGCATCAGGGCGGTTAATTATGCGCTGGTCAATGATGATGGTGCACGCCTTGATCATTACCAGCAAGCAGATGTTATCCTGGTTGGTGTGTCACGGACTGGTAAAACGCCAACCTCACTTTATTTAGCGCTTCAATATGGGATTTTTACAGCCAATTTTCCAATTACAGACAGTGATCTGGATAATTGCAGCTTGCCCAGAGCTTTAAAGCCTTACAGAAATAAATTATTTGGATTAACAATCGGAGCCGAGCAACTCAGTCGTATTCGAGAAGAGCGACGACCCGGAAGCCCTTATGCATCATTACGAAATTGCCAACGTGAAGTGTCGCAAGTAGAGGAACTATTCCATTTAGAAAATATTCCCTTTTTGAATGTAACGTCTATTTCTATTGAAGAGATTGCGGCACAAATTCGCCTGACACGTGAGTTCGATGTGCGGCAATTTTAAATTGCAGATAAGAGCGATAACTCTTATTATCCACGCCTTTTAATCGAGCGGAGAGTTTTTTTGTCGAGGAGTCAGCATATTTTTCAACCCGGTCAGCGCTGGGTAAGTCATTCTGAAACAGATTTAGGCTTGGGCACGGTTGAGGTGATAGAGGGGCGGCACGTGACCTTATTTTATCCTGCAGTTGAGGAAACTCGAGTATATGCTGTGGATAATGCCCCTTTGAGCCGAGTGCTTTATGGCGTTGGTGATAAAGTGAGCCATAACAAGGGTGTTATGCTAACGGTTGAGCAAATGCAAGAGCACAATAACTGCGTGATCTATTTATGTTTAGATGAGCAGGGCGAGCAGGTTGTGTTGCATGAGATGGACCTCGATAGCATAGGGGCGTTTAATAAACCGCAAAGCCGTTTATTTACCGGACAAATTGATAAGAATCAGTTGTTTGATCTTCGCCTTAAAACGCTTGATTTTCAAAGAAAGCTCGATCAATTCAACGGGTTTGGCTTATCAGGGCCTCGAGTACAGCTATTGCCGCATCAATTTTATATTGCCAAAAAAGTCACCGAGCGCCATGCTGCGCGGGTTTTATTAGCCGATGAGGTTGGCCTCGGTAAAACGATTGAGGCCGGGTTGATTCTTCATCAGCAATTATTGACGGGAGCTATTGATCGGGTTCTCATCGTTGTTCCCGATGCCTTGATTCACCAATGGCTGGTTGAATTATTGCGCCGATTTAATTTGTCATTCACCATTTTGGATCACGAACGTTGTGATGCAATTAAAGAAGAAGGTGATGTAAACCCATTTGAAACGGCGCAATTAGTACTTTGTCAGTTATCTTTTTTATCTGAAAACGCAAATTATCATGAGGCAGCGCTAAAGGCTTCGTGGGATTTAATGATCGTTGATGAGGCGCATCATTTGTTTTGGAATGAGCACAATGTCAGTAATGAGTATCGCTGTATTGAAGCATTAGCGAATCGAATACCGGGTTTATTGTTGTTGACGGCAACACCCGAGCAACTGGGTGTTACAAGCCATTTTGCACGTTTACGTTTATTAGACCCTGACCGCTATTATGATTTGGATGTTTTTAAAGCCGAGCAATCGGGTTACCAAGGCATCAATGAATTGATCAGGTCGTTATTACAGGCTGATTCTGTTGAAGCAATATTAGCTGATGAAACATTGACCCAACAACTGGTTGATCTGCTAGGTGAAAACACCGTATCAGCAAAAGGGGTAACTTTGTCATCGCTTATTGACGCGTTGCTTGATCGGCATGGTACGGGTCGCGTGCTGTTCAGAAACACACGTGACAACATAGAGGCATTTTCATACAGGCAGTTGCATACCTATTCGCTGCCACCTTTAAACGTTGGGCAGACATTAGAGTTAGATAACGATCTTGCATTGGCAAAGGCGTTATTGCCCGAGATGTTGCTGGGCGAAGACTGGTTAAATAGAGATCCGCGTATCAAGTGGTTGATGGAATGGCTGGAAACGCATAAAAACGAAAAAGTTTTGCTGATTTGTGCTCAACAACAAACAGCTGAAGAGCTACACGACTATTTAAAAATGCGGACGGTCTACATTTCCGGCGTTTTTCATGAAGGCATGAGCCTTGTTGAGCGCGATAGGACAGCGGCTTACTTTTCGGATGAGCAAGATGGGGCTCAAATTTTAATCTGTTCGGAAATTGGCAGTGAAGGGCGAAATTTTCAATTTGCTCATCACTTGATTTTGTTTGATTTACCGTTAAATCCGGATTTATTAGAACAACGCATTGGGCGATTAGACCGTATTGGTCAAACAGACACAGTGCATCTCCATGTGCCGGGTATAGAAGGGTCCGGTCAACAGCGTTTAATGCAGTGGTACGATAAAGGGTTAGATGCCTTTAGCCACGTTTGCTCAACGGGGCATCATGTGTATGCGGCAGTCAAGGCCGAGTTAAAAGAAGCATTAATAGATCATTCGGCACAGGATGACTTTGATGCATTAATTGCTAAAACCAACGCCTTAATGCAACAGAGCATTAACGAGATGCACGCAGGGCGAGATTTAATGTTGGAGCTCAATTCTTGTAAAAAAGATGAAGCACAGGCGATTATTGATGAGATCAGTTTGTCATCGAGTCACCTTGAACTGTCTCAATACATGGAAAAAGTATTTGAATGTTATGGCATTGACCCGCAATACCACAGTGAAGACAGTATCGTTATTAAACCCAGTAGTCATATGCAAGGTGATGTTTTCCCTAACTTGAATGAAGAGGGCTTAACAGCGACTTACAATCGGAAGATTGCTTTGTCACGTGAAGATTTTCAATTTTTAACTTGGGAACATCCAATGGTCACGGGAGCCATGGAGCACATTCTTAACAGTGAACTGGGTAATTCAACTTTTTGTACAATGGCCTTGCCTCCTATCCCGGCAGGAACGGTCATACTCGAGGCAATTTTTACCACCCATTGCCCAGCACCTAAGCGACTACAGCTGCAACGTTATTTGCCTAAAACGGTGAAGCGAATAGTTGTGGGCTCTAATGGACTGGATATGAGCGATATTTTGAAACCCGAGCACATTGCGGCAAGATTAAGTTTTGTCAAAAAGGCAGTAGCCCTGAATATTATTGAACATGGTCAAGAAGCGATTAAAGCACTGATAACAAAAGCCGAGGGGTTAGTTGTTGCGCATCAAGAGGCTCTTGTTAAAGAGAGTATTGACGAGATGCGTTTACATGAAACAGCCAATTTAGATCGTTTAGTGGCGCTATCAAAGGTGAACCCTAATATTCGTGAGATTGAAATTGAGCAGCAAAAAAATAAAATAGAGAGTTTAAGTGGGTACATAGAGCGTGCTTCATTTAAATTAGATGCGATTCGAGTCATATTGACCACCGACGCATAGCATTTGCTCCGCACAACTTTGGTAAATAGCGCAAAAAATCGTGATAGATTTTAGGGCTCTTATCCAACGGCTTAATATAAAAAAGCGCCTATTCAAGGCGCCTTTTTAAATCGTTTGGGTTGTGTAAAAAAGAGATAAATTTACTAAAAATACTGAATAATCAGGGGGTTTCTTTTCGCAAAAAGACCCAGTCATTGTCTGTTGATTGCTCAGCACAAAACGCATAGCCAGCTGTATTAAATTGCTTAAGATCGTTAGGTGCTTCTATCCGGTTTTTAATGATATAAGCGCTCATCATGCCACGCGCCTTTTTTGCATAAAAACTGATCATTTTGTACTGATTATTTTTCCAGTCTTTAAAAACGGGGGTGATAATTTGGCTATTTAATAAGGCGGGTTTAATCGATTTAAAGTATTCGTTAGATGCCAAGTTAATCAGAACAGGGCTTTTTTGTTTAGCCAGCTCCTGGTTTAACGTGTTAGTAATGGTATCGCCCCAAAATTCGTAAAGGTTTTTACCGCGTTTATTGTTAAAACGGGTGCCCATTTCCAGACGATAAGCTTGCATTAAATCCAAAGGTTTTAATAAGCCATAGAGTCCCGACAAAATTCGTAGGTGATCGTTAGCCCAAACTAAATCGTCTTCGGATAAGCTGCTGGCCGAGAGGCCTTCATAAACATCACCTTTAAAGGCAAGGATGGCTTGTTTGCTATTGTCCGGCGTGAAAGGAGTCTGCCATTTAATGAATCGATTACTATTCAATAGACCTAATTTATCACTGATACCCATCAGTGATGAAATTTCTGATGGAGAAAGCTTTTTTAATTGGTCAATCAGTTCGCCAGAGTCAGCAAGAAAATCCGGTTGAGAATATTGTTGAGTACTGGGGGCTGTTTCGTAGTCTAAGGTTTTCGCAGGAGAGATAACAAAAATCATTTTTACTCAGTGGTTTTAGAGTTTGAATTATATTGTACGGTGTTGTAGGGAAGTTTTGTATACTGAATCGCTTTCATTCTATCCATTAGTTTTCTTGGATGATAGGGATTGAAGACGCCCAGACAGTTATTTTCGCTTATATTTTAGTGTGGCTAGGCATGATGTAAAATTGACTAGTCTGAATGGACTCTTTATACTGCAATGCAATAAGCTGTTGTTTTTATTATTTTGGAGATTTAAAAATGGGTAAGTCGGTAGCTCTAGTAACAGGCGGTTTAGGTGGTATTGGCACAGAAATTTCAAAAAAATTATCTGAGAATGGTTATACAGTTGTTGCGACAACCTTTGACAAAGAGGTAGAAAAGGCTGATGAGTGGGTCGCTGCTCAAAAGGAAGAAGGGTTTAACTTTTTAGTTGAAGAAGCTGATGTGACCAGTTTTGATGATTGTGCTGCCATGGTTCAGCGTGTTGAAGATCATGTAGGGCCGATTGATGTATTAGTTAACTGTGCGGGTATTACCCGTGACGGTTTTTTAAAAAACATGGACGAGTCTAATTGGGATGCTGTGTTATCCACAAACTTGGATGGTGTCTTTAACATGACTAAAAATGTTCTGGAGCCTATGTTATCCAGAGGGTTTGGTCGTATTATCAATATTTCTTCAGTAAATGGTCAACGTGGACAGTTTGGCCAAACCAATTATTCTGCTGCCAAAGCGGGAATGCATGGTTTTACGATGGCTCTTGCGCAAGAAGTTGCACGTAAAGGGATCACAGTTAACTCTGTTAGCCCAGGTTATGTTGCGACTCAAATGGTGATGAAAATAGACGAAGGGATCCGTAACGAATTGATTTCCCAAATTCCAATGCAACGTTTGGGTAAACCGACAGAAGTTGCTAATACCGTTGGCTTTTTGGCATCTGATCAGGCCGATTACATAACGGGGGCAAATATTCCTGTTAACGGTGGTTTGTTTACCAGTTTCTAATGAAGTTTTCAGTGAAATAGAAAAGTATGATTAAAAAGGCGGTCATTATGATCGCCTTTTTTATTGACAACCGGTTAAAGAATGGTATGACTAGGTTTGGACTTTTATTATTAATTAATTTAAGGGGTGGTGAAAATGCAAAAAGACCTAATTAAGCAATGGGCTCAGTTAAGTAAGAAAGCCAATGAATCGTTAAAGAAAATTAATACTTTAAATACTCAATCTATAAAGCAACTGACCAAATTACAAATGGATTTGGTGTCGAGTTGTTTGGAAGGCAGTATCAAGAAGGTCTCCTCAGTCAATAAAGTCTCATCAGTGGCTGAACTGATGAATTTACAATCTGCTTTGTACAAGGAACTTTCTGAGAAAGTGTTGGAGAATGCTCAACAGTCAGTCAAGGTTGCGATGGAGACCAAAAAAGCAATGGGTGAACTCATTAGCGATGGTCTGGCAGACATACCGGAGGTGGTTACAAAGAAAGAGTCTGAAAAAGCCGCACCGAAACCGGTTGCTAAGAAAGCCGCACCGAAACCGGTCGCTAAGAAAGCCGCACCGAAACCGGTCGCTAAGAAAGCCGCACCAAAACCGGCCGCTAAGAAAACTACACCGACACCAGCGGCTAAGAAAGCTGCGCCAAAACCGGCCGCTAAGAAAGCTGCGCCAAAGCCCACGCAGACAAGTTTGCAGATGCCGAAACCATCAGGCCGTCCGGTGACAGAAGGTGATGCTAAAAAGTAGCGGGTTGCTTTAGATAGGTTCTAGGCGCTCTAATAATGTTGATGACCAGTATGTAGGAAGAGAGTGGGATGAAAGCGACAATTGAAATTGATGCAACGCCTCAAGAAATGAGGCAGTTGTTTGGTTTGCCAGATGTGCAAAGTCTACAACAAGAGGCTTTAGAGAAAGTTCGAGAAAAAATAATGGCGGGCATAGAATCAAATGATCTATCTGAATTGATGAAACTGTATATGCCGATGCCTGATCAACTGTCAGTCATGGAAGGGTTTCAAAAAACGATGTGGGATGCGATGATGAAGGGCGTGACTTTACCGACTGAGGAAAATGAAAAATAGTCGTGCTAGCCAATAAAGTGGTGCAGTGATTTAATAAGCGCTTGTTGAGTTTTTAAACTGATAAATGCGCCGATATGCCCTCCATTTAGAGCGCATTCACTGTAAAGAGAGGGTTTAATGTGTTGGCTCAGTGCACGCGTTGATTTAGGTGGAACAATATGGTCTTTGGTCGCGTATACATTATGGACTGGGCAAGTGATAGCGGATAGTTTAACGGGTTGGCCGTCTATCTCTAGCTTGCCCTTATGTAAATAATTTTGTTGATAAAAATTAACCCAAAACTCGTTTGCTGCGTAGCCGGCTAAATCGGGTGCATCGTTCAGCCACTTTTCCATGCGAAGAAAGGTATCTAAGTTTTCTTTTTTGTTTACTAAGTGATCAAATTGGCGGTATTTTTCACGGTTTAACTGAAAAGGTTTTAAAGTTTTAAAGAGTTGGTTGATCAGTTGACCGGGTATATTGCCGCAGGTAGTCAGTAAGTTATGATGATCCAGGTCGGCCGCCCAGGTACTGAAAGGGCCGTTCTGTGCGTGAAAATCAACGGGCGTCACCAACGTGATGAGTTTACGTATTTCTCCGGGGTGAAGAGCGGTGTAACACAGTGAAAATACACCGCCTTGACAAATTCCTAACAGATCTATTTTTTTTCTTTTTGCATGCCGTTTAACGTGCTGCACACATCGGTGCAGATAGCCATTAATATAATCATTCAAACGGGTTAATTTATCGCTGCTGTCTGGGTAGCCCCAGTCAATTAAATAAACGGGATAACCGTGCTCTAACAAACGCTGTACTAAAGATCTTTTGGGTTCTAGATCAGTAATATAAGGTCGATTGACCAGTGCGTACGTGAGCAAAATGGGTGTTTTTTTCTGTTTAACACCCAATGACTTGTAATGAAATAATTGAAGCTTATTTTCTTTATAAATAAGTTCTTTTGGGCTGCTGCCGACTGCTGGAAGCGATTGCCTATCGGTATGACTTAACTGCTTTATGAGTGTTATAAAATCCTTTTGCCAGCTGTTATTGGTTTCTTGAGTTGTTGTTGGCATGAATTGAAGATTTATTTTAGTCGGCAGATAGTTTGTTGTAGCTCGTCGATTGTGGCCTCGGTTTGTTCTTTATATTCCGCGAATTCAATTCTAAGTGTGTGCAGGCCTTTTTGCAGGTCATTCATGGTTTGTTGAGAGGGTAGGCCTAGGAGATGTGCGAATGTATCGAAAAAGTTAAATTGAGCTGCCTTGAGTTGATGGGCTGATTTCATGAATTGTTGATGAGCCTCAATATAATCGGGCGTTTGGCTTATTTCGCTAAAAGCTGTTTCACCTGCCGTTAACCAAAATTGACACAATTGTTCGTCAGAAGGGTCGATGCATTTGTTTTTTAACGCTTCAAACTGTTCAAGGGCTGATTTGCTCAAGGTTGCGTACAAGTGATTCATTTTTTGTAGAGCCGACTGTATATCGCGGATGTTTTCCTGGAGTTGCCCAGGTAAATCGGTCAAGGTCTTCAAAAAGGCTTGAAGAGAAGAGCTGTTTAACTTTTCTTGGTCAGTGTCCTGGGGAAAATAAAGTTGAAGCCAATCCAATTGGCCGTCGGATAAAGTATTGAACCCGAGTGTTTGAGGTAAATTCCAAAAGTCAGATAGTCCGGGCTCATCATTGTTTATTTTTTTTAGAAGTTGCTGATAAAAAAGCCCTTGATTTTGGAAGTGCTGTATGACTTCTTTATATTCATCTGGCACGTTGCTGTTGATGAAATCTTGGAATTGAGTTGCGTACTCATTTTTTTCAGTGGTCATTTAAATAGCTTCTATCGGGTTCAATGACGATTCTATTTAAATAATTTGCATACGTACAGGCGATTTTTTTAGTCAGTTTGGAAAATTATTGAGTCTTTCGGCTGAATGCGTCTGAGAGACCAAGCGTGAATGCCCCATTCTAATATTTCGGTTGACTTTGCAGTCAATAATTTGGGAGGTGGGTTCAGGTTTAAATAGCGCAGGATGTTGATCAGCGTTTCGTTAACGGGGGCTAAAGAAATATCGTGCGCATTGGTTTGCTTACTTAATTTATGGCCCTTAGTGTCGCTAATGACTGGAATATGAGCATAACCAGGTTGTTTTAAGTGCAATAGCTGCTGAAGGTGAATCTGTTGGTACGTGCTGGCTAACAAATCGGATCCTCTTAGCACATGGGTAATGCCTTGCTCGTCATCATCGATAACGACGGCGAGATGATACGAAACGACGTCATCTTTTCGAAAAATAACGAAGTCGCCGATTTCTTTTTTAAGCGCCAGCTGGGAAGGGCCTTGTACGTCGTCGTTTAAGAAAATGTATTTGTTGGGCAGTTTAATTCTTAAAGCTGCTGGTTGGCCGTCTTTAGGAGGGTGTGCTAAACAAAAGCCATCATAAGGGCCTGGCTGGCCCTGTCGGCTCATTAAGTTTTTTCTGGAGCAGTGGCATGGATAAAGTAATTCGAGTCGTTGTAGTCTGCTTAAAGCACTTTTATAAGCATCTATGCGATGACTTTGATAGAGAATATCTTCATCCCAAGTGAGGCCAAATTGAACGAGTGTATCAAGAATTTTGGAGGCATATTCCTGTTTGCAACGATAAGGGTCCAAGTCATCTATCCGAACGAGCCACTGACCTCCTTTAGAACGCGCATGTAAGTAACTGGCAACAGCGGTGTACAAAGAACCAAAGTGTAAGGGACCTGTAGGAGAGGGGGCAAATCGCCCCCGGTAGGCTGAATGGGTAACAACCAAGAGGCTAGAACGGCTAGATTTTTTGTTTTTCCCTTATTTCATCAAGCGATTTGCAGTCAATACATTGAGTTGCTGTTGGGCGAGCCTCAAGGCGTTTGATAGCGATTTCTATACCGCAAGTTTCACAAAAACCATAATCACCAGAATTCAGCATAGCGATGGATTCATCAATTTTCTTAATTAATTTACGTTCGCGGTCGCGTGTTCTTAACTCAAGACTAAAGTCAGCTTCCTGGCTTGCTCTGTCAGTTGGGTCGGGAAAATTAGAAGCCTCGTCTTGCATATGATGGACTGTTCGGTCAACATCATCCATCAAGCCATTTTTCCATTGAAGGAGGATGGATCTGAAATGTTCGACTTGAGAAGGGCTCATATGCTCTTCACCTTTTTTAGCTTTGTACGGCTTAAATTCAAGGTGACTTGCGTCTAAGTTTTTGTTTTCGTCTGTAGCCATTATTTTGTTTGTTACCAACGGTTAAAAAAATTGAGCGCGAATAAATATCAGAAATTAAACAAATGTGCAATGTTTTTGTCCATTTGACTGTTCGTACGCAGTTCGTTCTTGCTTTAAAATATAGACCTTATCATGGGTTTCTACAAAGGTTTTTTAATGAAGGGTGGAAAAGTTTCTGAGCGGGCTGAAAATGTCTTTCCTTTTTATGTTATGGATATTATGGCCAGGGCGCAAGCACTTGAAGAAGAGGGGCGAGATATTGTTCATATGGAAGTGGGTGAGCCAGATTTTGCGACACCGCCTCCCATTTTACAGGCTGGGAAACAGTTTTTAGAATTAGGTGATGTTCATTATACAAAAGCACAGGGCTTGCCAGCGTTACGTGAAAAAATTGCGGAATATTATCGTTGCGAATACCAGGTCAAGGTTTCTCCAGAGCGTATTTTTATTACGCCAGGTGCTTCTGGGGCATTAACAGTTGCTTTAGCCGCCTTGGTTGATGAGGGCGATGAAGTATTGACCTGTGACCCTGGCTATCCTTGCAATAATAATATTGTTCATTTATTTGGTGGGAAAGCAAGGCCTCTAGAAGTTAAGCCGGGCGATAATTTTCAAATGACCGGAGAAGTGATTTCACAGGCTTGGACGAATAAAACACGCGGGGTGATGTTTGCCTCCCCATCCAATCCAACGGGAACGATGGTGAGCTCTGCTCAGTTAAGAGGTATTATTAAGGCGGTTAACGAGCATCAGGGTTTTTTAATTTCTGATGAAATTTATCATGGCCTTGTCTATGATCGGCGGGCTATTTCTGCTTTAGAAATGTCAGAAGACGTGTTTGTATTAAATAGTTTTTCCAAATTCTTTGGCATGACCGGCTGGCGTTTAGGTTGGCTAATTGTCCCTGAGTATGCTGTGTCAGCTGCTAATCGCCTGATGCAAAATTTATACATTTCAGCGCCTACAACGTCGCAATATGCTGCCTTATCAGCTTTTGATGCAGAGACGTTGAAAATCTTATATCAACGGCGTGATGAATTTAAAAGTCGAAGAGATGTGTTGTATACGGGTTTAAAAGCGTTGGGCTTTGGGTTGTTTGAAAAACCACAAGGGGCTTTTTATATTTATGCAGATTGCCGTGCATTTACGGATGATAGCTCTGTATTTGCATTGGAATTATTAGAGCATGCTGGTGTGGCCACTACGCCAGGTAAAGACTTTGGTACAAGCCACCCCGAAAGATACCTGCGTTTTGCCTATACGACATCGATAGCGTGTATTAGAGAGGGCTTGGAACGAATTAAGAACTTTTTAGCAGCAAAAGAAGGTTAAGAATATTGATGTTGAATGGCTAAGGTTTGTTTGTTAATAATTTTTTTTCCCAATCCAGGGAGGTTTTTACGATCAGGTTTAAGTCATCGTATTGAGGTGTCCAACCCAGCGTTTGGCGAACTTTCTTTGCAATAGAGACAAGTTCAGCAGGGTCGCCGGCACGACGAGACATTTCTTCTACCATAATAGGTGAGCCATTTTCTTTGTTAATCGCGTCGATCACTTCTTTAACGCTGTAACCGTGACCGTAACCGCAATTAAGTGTCGTGGACTCACCGTTGTTTTCAAGATAATCCAGAGCGTCAATATGTGCTGCAGCTAAATCGGAGACATGGATATAATCACGAATTCCGGTTCCATCCTTTGTTGGGTAATCAGTGCCAAATACCAATAATTTTTCTCGCTTTCCAACGGCGACCTCAGCGGCTACTTTTATGAGTAAAGTAGCGTTTTTGGTTGATTGGCCAATTTGCCCCTCGGGGTCAGAACCAGCGACATTAAAATAACGCAAAATAACGTGTTTTAAAGGGGTCGCTTTTGACAAATCACGGATCATTTGCTCGCTCATAAGTTTAGAGCTTCCGTAAGGGTTGATGGGCGCCTTAGGCGTCTCTTCAGAGGCAAAACCGGTTTCAAGTTCACCGTAAACGGCTGCGGTTGAGCTAAAAATAAAGTTTTTTACGCCGGCTTTTGAGCAGCATTCCAGTAAGTTACGCGTAGAACACGTATTGTTCTGATAATATTTTAACGGGTTTTCAACTGATTCGGGAACAATGGTATGGGCTGCAAAGTGTAGAACTGAGTCGATGTTGTGTTCGTGTAGAATACGGTTAACAAGCTCGGTATCGCCGGTATTTCCTTGAATAAATGTTCCGTATAACACGGCGCTTTTAAAGCCAGTTGATAAGTTATCTAAAATAACAACGTGTTCACCACGTTCGCCAAGTAATTTAACAACATGGCTGCCTATGTAACCGGCGCCGCCTGTGACTAAAATGGATTTTTTTTTCATAAGGATTGGGTCAATAATTGAATGTTAACGTGTTGTCCTTTTTCAATGTTAGCAGCGTATTGCTCCAAAACAATGAGGCAGTTCGCCTTGGACATTGAACTGATTATATGTGAGCCTTGGTTGCCAGTCGAATGGACGACGAGTTCGCCGTTTATATTTTCAACAAAACCGCGCTGGAATTCGGTGCGACCAGGTTGTTTTTTAATGCCCTCTGCTGTTTTGGCTTGGAGTGTAATGGGCGTTTGGTTTTGTTGTAATCCTGCCAGTGTCTGCAAGGCGGGCTGGACGATTTGTTGAAAGGTGACCATAACCGATACCGGGTTACCGGGTAAGCCAAAAAAGGCTGTTTTGTTTATAGAACCGAAAACGAGCGGTTTGCCGGGTTTAATGGCTATCTTCCATAAATTAACGCGACCTATTTTTTCAAGAATATCAACGATAAAGTCAGCCTCACCAACAGATGCGCCGCCAGTGGTGATAATCACATCGCATGCATTAGAGGCAGCTATTAGGGCCGATTCAATGGCGACCGGATCGTCAGGTATAACACCTAAGTCAGTAGGCGTTATATTGGCTGTTTCGAGCAAGGCGTGTAAGGTGTAGCGATTACTGTCAAAGATTTGTCCAGGTTTGGTTTGACTGCCAATGGGGACGAGTTCATCTCCGGTAGAAAAGAAGCCAACGTTTAATTTTTTGAATACGGCAACGTCGGCAATGCCGCATGATGCTAATAACCCAATATCGGCAGGCTGTAAACGCCTCCCTTTTGCAAATAAAAGTTGGCCTTTTTGTGTGTCATCACCCACTTGCCTGATATTTTCCCCTTCAACAGGCCATTGCGTTAGATGAATGGTCTCGCCAATTCGATGGACGTTTTCTTGCATAACCACACTGTCGCATTGGTCGGGAACATAAGCGCCCGTAAAAATGCGTATGCATTCGTTATCTGCGATTGGTTTTGTGAACGGTTTTCCTGCCCATGATGTTCCAATAATGTTGAGTACTTTTGAATGTTTGTCAATAGAACGCAAGGCATAGCCATCCATCGAAGAGTTTCTGAAATTAGGCACATCGATAGCCGCATGCACTGTCTTGTAGGTAATTCGATTGAGGGCGTGCTTTAAAGGGACACGTTCATAAGCATCGATGGCAGGCAGTTCACTTAAAATTTGGCTTAAAGCCTGTTCGAGGGTCAGTAAATCACTTGTGGCGCAAGAATCATCCATTATCTTTGCTTAAAAATTCGTTGTAAATAAAGTCGGCAACTTCCTCTGGTTTGTTTAAATCCAGGCAGGGGAGCGAAGTAGATAAGGGTGTGTCACTGGCAATAGCAATTATTGAAGGGTCCTGACGAAATAACAGGGGTGCATTGAGTTCAGCACGGTGCAGTTCTATTTTTGGAAAGGATTCATGCTTGAACCCCTCAACAATTATTAAATCTAAAGAGTCGGCTGGAAAGCAAGCTAATTGGTCTTCAAGTTTAGGTTCGTCACCCGGTAACTCGGTGATGATAGCTCGACGATATTTTGAAACCAGAAGAACCGGCGAAGCTCCCGCCTTTCTGAGTCGGTAACTGTCTTTGCCAGGTTGATCAGTTTCAAAATTATGATGACTGTGCTTGATTAAGCCAACTTGTAATCCACGTTCTTTTAAAAGGGGGATGAGAAGGCTGATCAGGGTGGTTTTTCCCGTACCGCTATTGGCACTAAATCCTAGAACGGGGAGTGACAAAGCGGTATTCATGATATTTCAACCGGGTGTTGCATTAAAAATGTGAGGCGTTAATCCATAAGTGTGCATAAATGCTGGCAGCATACCCTAAAGCAATGGCAGGCATCCACCTGAGGTGATAAGCAAAGGTATAAATACCACGAGCTTGCCCCATCAGAGCAACGCCGGCAGCGGAACCAATAGACAATAAACTCCCGCCAACACCTGCAGTTAAGGTGACAAGTAGCCATTGGCCGTGAGACATCTCCGGTTGCATGGTTAACACAGCAAACATGACAGGAATGTTATCAACTATTGCTGACAAAATGCCGACAATGACGTTTGCTGTTGTTGGACCTAATTGACCATACATGGCCTCAGAAGCGAGTCCTAAATACCCAATAAATCCCAAGCCGCCTACCGCCATAATGACACCATAAAAAAAGAATAATGTATCCCACTCAGCTCGGGCAATGGCATTAAAAACATTAAACCCCGTGGTATTTTTTTCATCAAAACCTAACGAATCAATGTTGTCACTAAAAAGGTCTTCATCGAGTTTGCCATTAAGTTTGCGCCGTTGAAGGTAATAACCGAAAAGCTTTAAGTACGCTAGACCCGTCATCATGCCGATAACAGGGGGTAAATGCAGGAAGTTATGGTAACAAACTGCGGTAGCAATAGTTAGTAAGAACAAAATGATAATAGCCGTGCCGCCCGGCTTCATGATGACCACATGGCCTTCAACTTTCTCGGGTGAGCCTGTTGGAATAAAAAAATGCATAATGGCCGCGGGAATAAGATAGTTTACGGCTGAAGGAATAAATAATACAAGAAATTCAGATAGGTCGACGAGCCCCTTTTGCCAGACCATTAAGGTTGTAATATCACCAAAGGGACTGAAGGCGCCCCCCGCATTTGCCCCAACAACAATAGCAACACAAGATAGGGCAACAAATTTAGGCTCTTTTTTGGCTACCGTTAAGGCGACGGTGCACATAATTAAAGCAGTCGTTAAATTGTCAGCAATGGGGGAGATAAAAAAGGCTAAAATACCTAGGAGCCAAAAGAGAGCTCTGTAGCTAAAGCCTTTTTCAACCAACCAACCTCTTAAGGCGTCAAATACCCTACGTTCAATCATTGCGTTGATATAAGTCATCGCCACAAGGAGGAAGAAAAAGAGTTCAGTGAATTCAAGAAAGTTATGACGTAGCGCCTCTTCAGCAGCATGATCAAAACCCTGACGTTGGTAAACAATAGCGATCATCACCCAAATAATTCCAGCAGCCATTAAGACGGGTTTTGATTTACGTAAATGTAATTGCTCTTCAAAAATAACGAGTGTATAGGCCAAAGCAAAAACTCCCAAAGCTATATACCCCACGGTGCTATTCGTTAAGTCGAGCCGGGTGTATTCAGGCACGTTAGCGGAAAAGGCGAAGCCAGGTATAAAAAGTAAAAATAAGGCGTTGGCTAGACAAGTTAAGAATTTCATTAGCAGATATTTATCTTGGTAATGGTCAGTTAAGATGGTCAGATATAGAGGTAATTGACCATTATATATTAACTTGCTGCTTAGCAACATAGTTAGTCATGGCACAATCAGCCTTTAAGAATAATAACCTTAATCTATAGTGATGAATTAAGATGAGCTGATAATTCTTAACTACTTGTTAAAAAAAAATTTTTTATAGATTTAATGTCATTTTTTTTTACTCTTTAGCCTCTTTACAAAAATGATTTAAATCATTTTTATCTATTGACCAAATGCATGTTAGGGGTTATCGTTAAGCAGTTATAAAAAAAATCTGAGGAGGCTACATGGCTGTTACACAAGAAGGATTGAAAAATCCGCAAAAAATTGAAGGTTGGAAGTTAAACTTAAAGCCGATGTTTATGGGGTTGTTCATACTCGTTGCAATTTTTGGGATTGCAAGGTGGTATCAACAATGGGCTGCTTGGGATTATGGTCTGGATTCTACCGACCCACTGTTTGACAAATATTGGATGACAGTTTTCTGGGGTGAATTAATTGTCGAGGTGATACTGTTTTTTGTTTTCGTTACCTATTTTTGGCTGACCCGAGATAAAAAACTCAATGAATTAACACCGAGAAAAGAAATGAATCGAATGATCCATTGGGTCAGTATGCTGGCTGTTTACGCATTTGGCTTTTATTTCGCGGGTAGTTTCTATGCAGAACAAGATGCGACATGGCATCAAACTGTTGTCCGAGACACCAGCTTTACACCCAGTCATATCTTCCTGTTTTATATGGCTATGCCAGTTTTCATTATTATCGGGTTTAGTTTGTTTACTTATGCTATCACCCGGTTGCCTGTATTTGCTAAGCGTATCTCTCTCCCCTTGGTGTTGACTGTTTGTGGCCCGTTTATGTTGTTACCTACAGTGGGTTACAATGAATGGGGGCATGCATTCTGGTTAATGGAAGAGTATTTCACTGTGCCATTACACTGGGGCTTCGTATTTTTTGGTTGGTCTATCTTAGCGTTAGCTGGATTGCTGCACCAAATTGTCAAACGCATGATAGTGATCATGCCCAAAGTAGTTGATGAGAAAGGTGAGTTAACCTCCTAGCTACATTCTTGTAGAGCTGATATGTGTGTTTAAGCATATATCAGCTCTTTCATACGATTTAAAAAATATTTGGATAAGTAGAGGATGCTTAAAATGAGCTTAACTGCGCCTGAAAAAAAGCTGCTGAATGCGATAACGACGAAGGGTTCTTCAGCGGCTAAAATTGTTCGACAATTGGATTTGATTGTTGTTTTGATACTGTTTTTTGCCATTATTGCGGCATTTCATATACACATTATGTTAACCGTGGGCGATTGGGATTTCTGGGTAGACTGGAAAGATAGAAAAAACTGGGTCACATTAACACCCATGCTGTTAATTTTTATACCTGCGGCCTTGTCCTACCCCTTTATGCAAAAATTTGGCTTACCTATTGCGGGGACCTTGTGTGCATTATGTTTGGTTATTGGGGAGTGGGTCAGTCGAATTTTAGGCTTCCATCTATGGACATATTTCCCATATAGTATGATTTGGCCGTCTATCGCTATACCGGGTTTAATGCTGATGGACTTAGTGCTGCTTCTCAGTAGAAATGCGATAGCGACCTCAATTTTTGGTGGCAGTGCGGTGGCGTTAGCATTTGCTCCTGCAAATTGGCCCATTTTAGCGCCTTATCATTTACCTGTGGTGCATATCGACCAAGTGGTGAATGTGGCTGATCTTATTGGTTATACGTTCACACGTACTGCTACACCCGAATATTTACGAATCATTGAGCGGGGAACGTTACGGACATTTGGTGGCGAGTCGACCATTATTTCAACGTTCTTTTCCGCCTTTGTTTGTATGGTTTTATTCTTTATTTGGTGGAAAATTGGTGAATGGGTTACAAACCTTGGCACTGTGCCTAACCGCTTCAAAAAAATGGTGGGGTACACCGATGAAGACGATGATAATGCTAAGGAGGCTGTATAGATGTTTAAGTTATCGAAAATGATCGAGAAACTGGTGTTATCGATGATGTTAGTGGTGATTACTGGCGTAGCGTTTGCTCATGGTGAAAGAAACCAAGAGCCGTTTTTAAGAATGAAGACGTTACATTGGTATGATGCAAAATGGTCCGTTGAAAACGGAAGCACGATCCAGGTGAATGATGAGGTGACTCTAACCGGAAAAGTGCATTTTTTCTCCAGTTGGCCCGAAATAATCAATGAGCCAAGTACCATTTTTTTAGCAAATGCAACGCCCGGCCCTGTTTTTATTAGAAAAGCCAGTTATTTAAATGAAGTGCCTATGATTCAGTCAACCGGGGCAGAATTAGGGCATACCTATGAATATAGGGTTATTTTGAAAGCTCGAATACCGGGTAAACATCATGTCCATCCAATGATAAATGTTGAATCTGCTGGTGGGCTAGTGGGTCCAGGGATTTGGATTACTATTGATGGAGAGGCTGATGACTTTGTTTATTCTGTAACCACTAGAACAGGGCAAGTGATCGATAACCTAGGCAGTTATGCTGTTCAAAACGTGGTTAATTGGCATCTGTTTTGGGCTGCTGTTGCCGTTTTTTGGTTACTTTGGTGGATGAGGCGTCCTCTATTAGTTGTCAGGTTCTTGAAAGTTAAAGAAGGCAGTTGGAATGAGCTAATCACAAAAAATGATAAGTTCCTTGGGGCTTTCATGATCGTATTCATTATTGGCGTACTCATATACGCAAACAGCATCACTAAGGAAAAATATCCTAGAACAATCCCGCTACAGGCTGGTAAAGTTGATTTGATGTCCTTAGCGGTCCATAACGATGGTTTGGGAACAGTCAAAGCAAAAGAAGGAAATAATGATGCTTTAGTTGGTGTGATTAGTAAAAAAGCAGAATATTTCTTACCGGGAAGAACAGTCACCGTAGAAGCTGAAATAACGAATAATTCTCGTTTACCCATACAGCTTGGTGAGTTTACAGCGGCAAATATCCGTTTTATTAATCATGATGTTGATTTTGCTATGAAGGGAGTAGATGAAGGTTACCCTGATGAATTGGTTGCTGATAAATCACTTGGAGTGTCCGATAACACACCGATTCAGCCAGGTGAAAGTCGTCTAATTAAAATCAATGCGACAGATGTGGCTTGGGAAACGGAACGATTGAGTAGCCTGATGAACGACCCTGAAAGCAGTTACGGTGCCTTGCTATTTTTCTTTGATAGTGAAGGAAATAGAATGATTTCAGAATTATCTGGGCAAATACTGCCTACATTCGTTGACTAGTTTAGTTCGTATGAGAAACCCCTTTTTTACCTTTAAAAAAGGGGTTTTGTTTTTTATTTTCCTTTCTGCTTCAATAACAAGCTCGTATGTCCAAGCGCATGGTGGGGTTGAAATAGAGGAAGATTATTGCACCTTTCGATTATCAGGGTATATGCTCCATTTTACAGCGTATCAACCCGAACTATTTGGCACTGAGGAGCTGTGTAAATCACTCGCGGACTCTGAAGAAGCGGTTTTGGTGTTGGACTTTGTGGATGAAAAGCTTAGGAACATGCCGATTAAGGTGGATATTGAGAAAGAAGAACAGACAGGCTTTATGACGGTTCAGTCTTTTCCAGAACAGTTATATCCAACCGGTACGATGTATATTCCCTTTTTAAAACCTTTGGAAGGGAAATATAAAGTTCTTGTTAGTTTAGAAGCAGATGAAAGTAAGCGGGTAGATAATCACCCAGTTGCTGCGGCTTTTAGTTTTGTTGTATCAGCTGATGAAGCATTCAATCGTGCGAATTTTTATAAGAAAAATAGCGGTGCGATACTGATAGCGATCTTGATGATACTGGCTGGCTTAATCGCATTTAAATTTTATAAAAATAAAGCATGAACGCTTGTTTTTATGGGGGTTAAAAAATGATATGGAGAAATAAAAGATAAAGAGCTATTTGTTATTTCTCCATTTTTTCTTTCGCTGTTCTTTCAAGGCGGCTTTTTCGGCCATTAATTTTTCTGTTTTAGCGATTTCTCTTTCAACCCGTTGAGGGGTTTCAAGCGTGATTTGGCCCAGTGAACCGCTTCTGAAATCATGAATAAAAATGGTCGATGCTTTTTTCAGGTCAACGTGCCCACCACTGATTAAGGCGCCGCGCTTTTTGCCAATAGCTTCAAGTAGTGTGGTTTCATCCAAGGGCGGCTCTTCAAGATCGTACCTCTTCATTAGTATATTTGGGTGCTCATTTAAATAATATTCTGCCGCATAGTAAGCAATATCATCGTATTCTATGGCGGTATCTTTTATTGCACCTGTCATGGCCAAACGGTATCCGCTGTCTTCATTGTCTACTTTTGGCCATAGCAAACCCGGGGTATCGAATAAAATTAGGTTATTGCCCAAGTCAATGCGCTGCTGTGTTTGTGTCACTGCGGGTTCATTGCCCGTTTTGGCAATCGTTCTATTAGCCAATGTATTGATCAGGGTTGATTTTCCAACATTGGGAATACCGGTAATGAGACAGGTGATGGGCGAAATTTTTGTCCCTTTGCTGGGCACTAGTTTCTTACATAATGAAAATATTTGTTCACTTTTATTTGGCTGATTTAAATTGAGAGCCAGTGTTTTTGTGTGCTTGTTTTTTTCTAAATAATTTTGCCAATCTTTTGTGATCTCGGGTTCGGCTAGGTCAGTTTTGTTAAGAATTTTTATACAGGGTTTATCACCACGTATGGTTGCTAACATGGGGTTTTCACTGCTGTAAGGAATTCTTGCATCCAGAACTTCTATAAACATATCAACGTCAGGAAGTCTTTTTTTGATCTCCTTTTGGGCTTTATGCATGTGCCCTGGGTACCAGTTAATACTCATGATGGGTCGGTGTTCATTTGTTTAAGGGTGACCGCTTAATAGTGGGGCGGTACTTCATTACTATCAGATAACAAGTTTCTACCTTCTTCTGTAGCTTGTTGAGCATTCTTTATCAGTTGAGTCATTTGTTTTTTTAATGAATCAATTTGATCTTGCTGCTGACAAATAACGCGATCTAATTGTTGGATCGTGTCTTCTTGATAGGCTACTTTAATCTCAAGTTCTGTGATTCTTTTATCCATTTTATTTTAAAGGTTTTTTATTCTTTTTCTTTTTGGGTTTCTTAGTGTACGTTTTTTTCTTTCCTTTAGCAGGTTTAGCCGATGTGGCGCTCTGTTTCGCTACATGGTCGCTGATTTCGATATTTAATGGGTGGTTACGTACGCGCACTTTCTTAAGGCTTTGGAAGACGATTTTTGGCATGCCGATCGGTAGTTCAACATAGCTGTGTTCGTCGTTTAATTCAATATGACCAATATGTCTTGGCTCAACATCGGCCTCATTGGCAATAGCACCAACAATCTCCCCTGGGGTGACATGATGCTTTTTTCCCACTTCAATTCGATAGTTGTCCATCGGTACCTTTACATTGCCTCGTTTGCTTTTAGGTAAATCGTCTTTGTTTGGGCGTAAAGATTGGCTTCTTCTTTCCGTTTTAGGTTGTTTACTAACCCGAGCGGAAGATTTTTTCGCTGCCTCTTCAAGGACTAACGGTTTTTCTTTTTGAGCTAAGTAAGCTAAAGCTCCTGCTAATTGAATGGGATCCACATCGTGTTCGTCGAGATAGGATTGAATCAGTTGATGGAAAAAGTCCAGTTTTTTATTAGCGACAACCTGAGTGATTGTGGCCTTAAAATCGTTTGCTCGCTTTTCATTGACTTGTTGACGGGTAGGTAACTCCATTGGGTTGATAGGTTGGCGTGTTGCTTTTTCAATAGCACGTAACAGGCGACGTTCGCGTGGCGCTACAAATAAAATAGCCTTGCCTGTTCTTCCTGCGCGGCCTGTTCGGCCAATACGGTGTACATAAGCTTCGGTATCATATGGAATGTCGTAATTGACCACATGACTGATTCGAGCGACATCAATACCACGTGCTGCAACATCGGTGGCGACCAGAATATCTATGTGTTTTTTCTTTAATTGCTCTATCGTTCGTTCACGTAAAGCTTGAGACATATCACCATTAATGGCAGAAGCCGAGTAACCGCGTGCTTCAAGCTTTTCGGCAAGCTCTACGGTCAGGGCTTTTGTACGCACAAACATGATGATACCGTCGAAATCTTCTACTTCTAAAATACGTGTTAAGGCATCTAATTTATGCAGGCCACTCACCATCCAAAAGGACTGTTCTATGCGTTCAACCGTCGATGTTTTTGAAACGATTTTAACGATTTTGGGTGCACTTAAATAGTTGTCGGCAACCCGCCGAATGGGGGTCGGCATGGTTGCGGAGAAAAGTGCTACCTGGCGTTGCGGGGGTGTTTGTTCCAGTATCCACTCCACATCTTCAATAAAGCCCATTCTTAACATTTCATCGGCCTCATCCAACACGATGGTATCGAGGTCTTCTAGTTTCAATGTTTTTCGGCGTAAATGGTCCATCACACGACCCGGCGTGCCAACCACCACCTGTACACCACGACGGAGTTGCCTTAATTGCGCGTCCATGCCTTGACCACCGTATATGGGTAAGACGTGAAAGCCCTTCATAGCACTGGCATAAGTTTTGAAAGCTTCTGCTACCTGAATGGCCAATTCGCGTGTGGGTGTAAGCACTAAAACCTGTGGCTTAGCTTTTGTTATATCCAATTTAGAGAGAAGGGGAAGAGCAAACGCAGCTGTTTTACCAGTGCCAGTTTGTGCGGTGCCAATCAGGTCATGTCCCTCTAAAAGGTGCGGTATTGCTTCAGCTTGAATGGGTGAAGGTTGTTCGTAACCGATGCGTTTTAGAGCGTCCATTACAGGTTTAGACAACGCTAAGTCAGCGAAGCCTATGGAAGGTTGGGATGTCATGATAGGGCCTTAAATTGGGATACTAGAGGTGTTGAGGAGTTTTACTCTATACGCTGTATCAGAGTTAATGGGGCATTATAAACTTTTACACTTAGAAATTGTAAATTAACCGATCGATTCAAGAGCTAAATTAGAAAATTGTCAACGAAACGTTTTTAGAATGATTAAAATAGACGGGAATCCGTTATGCTTTAGACGGGTCAACATGAGAACCTTGAATGTTTGTCAGCATAAATAAAGTTTCATTGCGTCGTTTGTTTTCTTATATGTTAATGGTCAGTTTTTTGGGGCTAATGGCGTGTGGTAGTCCACTGCCAAGAACTGAGGAGGTGACCAAGTCGCCTTGGAAGGGTTTCCAGCAGGCGAAGTCAGCGTATGAAAAAGTTCTTCTCAATCAAACAACGGTTGAGGAGTTGCAGCAATTGGGGTTTGATCCTTATTCGACGCCTAACGTAAAAATTTTGTCTTATTTAGATATTCTTCAGAAATTCATGCCGACGAATTCTATTAAGTTAGAACATTTGCCCTTGAGTGTTAGAAATTGTCTGGCTAAGAAAGAAGCTTGTATTGCGTATGAAGCACACCCGGGGGTGATTAAAAGGAAACGTGTAGGCAGTGTGTTCAATGATTTGTTGGGTTTTAAGCGAAAAACGATTGAAACCGGTTGGCGATTTGATGCGCTGATTGTGTTAGATAACGGTGTGGCTGTTTATAAAATTTGGAGTGGTGTGCCGTTCATGGATTCTGAAAAATCACGTAAAAACCCGCTGGGTCCTTTGCAGGGGTCTGGTGGTTCTTTGGCAAGAGAGGCGCTTGGGCTTTAACTGTTGGTTTTGGGTTTTTAGTTAAGTAAAAAAAGCCTTACTAAATTAAAGAGTAAGGCTTTTTTTGAAATTCAGGTTGAATTTAAACGCTTGTCGTAATTTCTAACCCTCGTTCTTTAGCCATTGTCATTGCTGTATCGACAATCATATCTTCTTGTCCGGCAATCATTTTCTTGCGGCCTAGTTCCACTAAAATATCTCGTGCAGGAATGCCAAATCGTTCAGAAGCACGTTTTGCATGAAGTAAGAAAGTTGAATAAACACCGGCGTATCCTAAGGTTAACGATTCTCGATCAACGCGAATGATATGATCCATCATTGGGAGAATAATGTTTTCGGATAAGTCCATCAGTTTAAACAGGTCAACTCCGGTCTGGATGCCCATGCGCTCGCAAACAGCAGCAAATACCTCAAGAGGGGTGTTGCCCGCACCCGCGCCTAAGCCAGCGGCAGAGCCGTCAATACGGCTTGCTCCAGCTTCAATCGCAGCAATGGAGTTTGCGATACCCATTCCAAGGTTATGATGCCCATGGAAGCCGATTTCGGTTTCAGGCTTTAACGTGTCACGAAGTGCAGAAATACACCGAGTCACATCCTGAGGCAGCATATAGCCGGCCGAATCGGTTAAATAAACTGTCTGTGCGCCGTATGATTCCATCAAAGCCGCTTGTTCTGCTAAGCCTTTGGCATCATTTAAGTGAGCCATCATTAAAAACCCCGTTGTATCCATGCCTAACTTTCGGGCATAAGCAATGTGCTGCGGTGATGTATTGGCTTCTGTACAGTGGGTGGCCACATGAACACTACGTGCTCCAGCATCGTAGGCTGCTTGCAATTCTTTCATCGTTCCCATGCCAGGGACCAGAAGAACTGAGATGATAGCCTGTTTCATCAAGGGGGCCACAGCGGATATATACTCTTCATTGCTGGCCATTGAAAATCCGTGTTGAAGAGAATTGCCTCCCAAGCCAGCACCATGAGTTACTTGTATGTAGGGTACATTCGCGTCATCCAAGGCCGTGGCTACTTTTACCATTTCTTCTACAGAAATCTGTTCTCCTTTAGCATGCATGCCATCACGTAAACACATGTCGTGCAGAATAACCTTACGGCCATCCAATGAACTTAATTTTTCGCTAGTTGCTTCACTCATTACGCAGCCTCTGTAGGTTTTAGTGTTATTTTTCCCGATTGAATTTCTTCAGCAAACATTTCTGCCGTTCGGGTTGCTGCAGCCGTCATTACATCTAAATTACCGGCATATTTGGGTAAATAATCGCCCAGTCCTTCGACTTCCATAAAGACGGAAATCTTGTTTCCATCAAAAATGGGTCCATTGATGAGCTTATACCCCGGAACGTACTTTTTGACTTCGTCGATCATCGCCAGGATCGAGGCAACAATTTTTTTCTCGTCAGGCTTGTCATCGGTAATACAGTAAATTGTATTCCGCATGATAAGAGGGGGCTCAGCCGGGTTAATAATTGCGAGTGCTTTTCCTTTACGGGCGCCTCCCACTGATTCAATGGCGCCTGATGTTGTGTAAGTAAACTCATCCAGGTTTTCACGCGTGCCAATCCCGACAGACTTTGAAGCAAGACTCGCTACAATTTCAGCATATTCAACCGATTGAATTTTAGAAACAGCGCTGATAATAGGAATAGTCGCCTGACCGGCACATGAAATCATATTCACATTCATTTCCAGCTTTTCAGTGTGTTCACTCAGGTTAACAGGCGGGACACATAAAGGCCCAATGGCCGCCGGTGTTAAGTCGATCATTAAAACACCTAATTCATTTAGTTTACGGCTATTTTCTGCGTGGACATATGCGCTGGTCGCATCAAAGGCTATTTGAATGTTGTCTTCTTGGACATGAGGCAATAAACCATCTACCCCTTCGGAAGTAATTTTTAGCCCCATTTTTTTAGCGCGGAGCAGGCCTTCGGATTCAGGGTCGATCCCTACCATCCAGACAGGTTCCAGATAAGGGCTTCGTCGAATTTTATAGATAAGGTCTGTGCCAATATTACCAGAACCAATCAATGCACACTTGATTTTTTCCATTGTATTCCTTTTGTCGTGTTGGAGAGTTATGAGGCTTTTTTGACGTGTTTCTTTATTTTTAGAGGAAACAAAAATCATTAAGGGCTGATACTACTATGAGTGTTATCAAAAAACTAGGTTTTGATATGGTGCCGTGTGTTTTTTGACTATCGTTTTTTAAATAGAGGTTTTCCGTTTATTGTGATTTTTGGGTGTTAATTTAAGCTAAAAATAGGAACGGCAATCCATGCCGGTTAACATGCTTGTTTGCGAGACCTCCATTAACGCGGCAGTTCCAAAAAAATTGTGTACCTCTGGCGCCAATCAATTGCTTAAGTTTAGCTATGAGCCATAAATACCCACTCGTCGCGGGTATGAAGATTTGCAAGCATTTATGCCTGGGCAGCGTGTAAACAATTCGAGCCCAAGGTTAAAGTATGCATGTTGTTTTTACTCAGCTATCTCTTATTGTGGCTGCGTTTAAGTTCAAGGCTATTTTGCTAGGCTTAAGTTCCTTATCGTTCCTTTGCTTCGCACCAAGCGCCTAGTGTATTAACCCATGCTGGGTGATCATTAAGACACGGAATTAATTGTAACTCGTCTCCTCCTGCTTCCTTAAATACCTCATCTGCACGAATGGCTATTTCTTCGAGTGTTTCTAAACAGTCTGTGACAAAAGCGGGGCAAATCACCAAAACTTTTTTAATCCCTGATTGGGCCAGTTCGCGCAAGCGGTCTTCTGTATTAGGCGCTAACCATTTAGCGCGGCCAAGCCGAGATTGGAAACTAACAGAGTATTTTTCTGGCGCTATCTGCGCCTGTTCTACAAAACATTGCGTGGTGCGTATCACTTGGTGACGATAACAGGTTTTATGCGCTTCGCTTGGGTGCTGGCAACACTCTGCACTTTGCAGGCAATGTTGGCCCGTTGGGTCACGTTTTGTAATATGCGATTCGGGTAAGCCGTGATAACTAAAAACGAGGTGATCGTAGGCTTGCTCTAAATAGGGCTGGGCGCTGTGTACTAAGGCATTAATATAGTCAGGCTGGTCATAAAACGGTGCAACAACGTTAAGCTTGATGTTTAGATCGTGTTCTTTAATAACCCGCTCGGCTTCCTCAATAGAGGTGGTGACGGTGCTATCGGCAAAATGCGGATACAGTGGGATATACAGGACTTCTTCTATACCGGCTTGTTGACTGAGCGCTAATAATTCCGTTTCAATACTGGGCTTACCATAGCGCATGGCCATTGCGACAGGCATTTCTAATTGAGATTGCAATGCGTTTTTAAGCCGCTCTGATAAAACAATCAACGGCGAACCTTCATTCATCCAGACACTTTTATAGGCTTCAGCAGAAGCTTTTGGCCGTGTTGGTAATACAAACAGGCTAACAATCATTCGGCGCAATAACCACGGTAATTGAATAACGTGGGGGTCCATTAGGAATTGATTTAAATAGCGCCGGACTGAGGCTGTATCGGTATTGTCTGGTGATCCTAGGTTAGCCAATAATACTGCTTTGTTTGTCATGAAATCGTCCGCTGTTAGTGTTTGGTTTGTAAAATATCAGTTAACGCTGTTTGCAAATCAGAATAAGCAAAGTCAAAACCCATCGCTTGAGCTTTTTCGGGAATGGCTCGTTGCCCTGATAATAATAAGCCAGACATTTCACCTAATACGCCCTTAAGTAACCAAGCAGGGGTTGGAATAAACGCATAACGATGCAGGGTCTGCGCTAAGGTTTTAGTAAATTCATCGTTACGCACTGGGTTAGCAGAGCACGCATTAAATGGCCCTCGAGCCTGTTCGTTATTAGCAAGGAACGCCAGCAAGCGTACTATATCGTTAATATGCACCCAAGGCATGTATTGTTGACCAGAACCGAGCTTTCCCCCAAGGCCTAATTTGAAGGGCAACAGCATTTTATGTAAAAAGCCACCTGTTGACGCTAACACCAGGCCGGTTCGTATAGTGCATACACGCACACCATACCCTTTTGCACGCACTGCCTGCCGCTCCCATGCCTCGCATAACCAGTGGCTGTATTCATCCACAAAACCACTGTGCTCTGTTAACACCGTGTCTTTGCCATCGCCATACCATCCGATAGCTGAGCCGCTAATTAAACAGTCTGGTGCGTTTTTGCGCTGGGCGATCCAGTCAACAAGTTGTTGTGTTAGCTCAATTCGGCTTGCTTCCAGCAACGCCTTGCGTTTTTTTGTCCACGGCTTGTCGGCAATCGGCTCACCCGCGAAATTGAAAACCCAATCAATCGGTGTGTTATCACTTATATCGCTTAACGACTGAATACCTTTAACAAGTTGGCCGCATTTAGCGGGCACTGTGTCGGGCTGCCGACTAAGTACGGTGACCTGATGCTGCTCGCTTAGCAATAATTTACACAAAGCCGAGCCAATTAAGCCTGTACCACCAGTTATAAGAACATGTTTCATAGAAATGACCTTTAATTGATGGCTTTATAATGGCATATATTTATACAAAATAAAATTCTTGTACAACTTTTTATAAGCTGCTATTCTTGCTTACCGTCTATTAAGGAATATTAGCAATGAAAATAAAAGTAGGCATTAGCAGTTGCTTGCTGGGTCATGAGGTGCGTTTTGATGGCGGTCATAAGCACTCTCATCTTTGTGCCGATAGTCTCTCTCGCTATTTTGAGTTTGTGCCTGAATGCCCTGAAGTGGCCAGCGGCATGTCTATTCCTAGAAAACCCATCCGCCTTATTGGCGAGGTACAGACGCCTAAGGTGGTGGCTGTTCACGATAACAGCTTAGATTACACCGACCAGCTGAAGACATACAGTGAACATAAAGCGCAACAGCTAGATGAATTATGCGGTTATGTGTTTATGCAAAAGTCACCCAGTTGCGGGGTGTTTCGGGTCAAAGTCTATCAAGAAGGTGGTTATCCTGCGGCTGAACCCGGTCGAGGGGTTTATGCTAAAGCCGTTATGGAGGCTAAGCCATTATTGCCCGTTGAAGAGTCTGGCCGATTAGAAGATGCGGTGCTGAGGGAAAGCTTTATCACGCGGGTTTTTGCTTATCACAACTGGCAACAACTTAAGAAACAAGGGCTTAGTTATCAAGGTATTCTTGAATTTCACGCGAGTTATAAGTATTGCTTAATGGCGCGTACCCCCACGCATTATGTTGAGCTTGGTCGATTATTGGCCGATGCGGGCAAGCACGATATCAATGACTTGGCAGAGCGTTATTTTAGATTGTTAATGGAAAATTTAAGTGTTCTTGCCACCCGTAAAACCCACACGAATGTGTTAATGCACTTACAGGGCTATTTGAAAAAAGTGTTATCCGCTAAAGAGAAACAAGAGTTAGGCAACCTTATTGAACAATACCGTACTCATCAAGTGCCGCTCATTGTGCCCATTACCTTGCTTAAACATCATTTTAACAACCACCCCGACCCCTACATTGAAAAGCAGGCTTATTTGCAACCTTATCCAGACGATTTGAGTTTACGTAATGCCATCTGAAAAAACCTATACGATTGGTGATGTTAGCCAACAAACAGGGGTGGCCTCGGTCACCTTGCGTGCGTGGGAGCGGCGTTATGGCTTAATTAAGCCACAAAGAACAGCGAAGGGTCATCGTGTGTATAACCAAGGTAATATTCAGGACATTCAACACATATTGTCGTGGCTAAACCGTGGCGTAGCGATTAGCAAAGTGGCCACTTTGCTTGCCAGTGGTAAATCATCCGCTGCGGCTGAGCCGGTTGCTGAACAATGGCTTGTAGAGCAAAACAAATTGCTGGCGGACATCACAGAGCTTAAGCAGACCAGCCTAAATCAGCAACTTGACCGATTAAACAAATCGGTGCCGTTTATTACACTCTGTGAATACGTATACCAACCCTTACAGGCAACATTAGCCCAACGCTGGCAGCAACAGCCGCTGGGCTACCAGCTGGAACAACAGCTATGGCAAAAAAGTTGGCAACGGCAAACGCTAATAATGGCCTTGCGTACAGAAAAACAAAAACTACAAGGGCATTGCTACCTCGCAAGCCTAGACCTTAATGGGCCGTCATTGGGTTATTATTTGCTGCATAGCCTGCTTTTGCAAAGTGGTCTTCGTGTAACTGCCTTTAGTAAAGTTGAGGATTTAGCAGGTTTAACGCGCCTGCATAATAATGCTGAATGGCCATTGATCGTGTATGCAGAACAACGCATAGAACAAACAGCATTTAAGCCATTAGCTAACCTAAGCACGATATGGAAAGATGGAATCCTCTGCTGTGGCTTGGCATCGGATATTCACCATGAGCAATTAACGAGCTTGGGTATCGATTTTGTTGGCGGCCATAGCAATGACGCTTGGCAATCCGCTGTGATGAAAACTTGGCTTGAGCAAACAAAACGCTAATGTTGGCATACCATGAATTAGTTTGGTTTCGTAATGATTTGCGCACCCTTGATAACCCCGCGCTTTACCACGCCTGCCAATCTAAGCAGCCGGTTATTGCAATATACATTGCCACACCAGAACAATGGCATCTGCATGATGATGCAGCGGTAAAATTAGACTTTTGGCGGCGCAATCTCGTTCAGCTTGAAAAAGACTTAGCGGCACTTAATATTAAATTGCACTTTTTTCACGTTGATAGCTACCAGCAAATTCCTGATTTAATCACCACTATTTGTCAGCAGTGGGCTATCAATCAAGTGCACGTTAATGCGGAGCTAGCCGTTAACGAATGCCAAAGAGATGCAAAGGTTATTGAACGATGCCAAGACAGTGGCGTGGCCTATCAAGAGCATCACGACCAGTTGCTGCTACCACCAGCAAGTATACGGACTAAAACCGGCACACCCTATAAAGTATTTACAGCGTTTTCAACTCAAGCTCGGCAGCGGCTTACGACCCCGCCTAGCCTCTACCCTGTACCTGACTCTTGCGAAAAAATAAGCGACAACGCAACGAAGAAATTGAGCGGGCAGTGTCAGCTTGCAGACATAGCCTGGCCAACGGTTTCAAAAAAAATACAAACCTTTTGGCCTGCCGGTCAACAGCAAGCCCTAACGCGACTGACTGAATTTTGTCAGCAGCCTATTCACGATTATAAAACTGACAGGGATATCCCTTCTTTAGCCGGCACCAGTCGACTTTCCCCGTATCTAGCCAGCGGAATACTCTCCGTTGCACAGTGTTGGCACGCAACGTTGTATTGTGAAATGAGTGATGGTGTACATATTTGGCAAAACGAATTGCTGTGGCGTGAATTTTATAAACACACCTTGATTGATTTTCCACAAGTGTCTCAACATAAGCCCTTGAAGCTGCAAACAGAGCAGATTGAATGGCGACATGATAAAGAGCAATTAGTAGCATGGCAGGACGGTAAAACCGGCCTTCCTATTGTTGATGCGGCCATGCGGCAGCTATTAACAAGGGGATGGATGCATAACCGTTTGCGGATGATAGTCGCCATGTTTTTAACGAAACACTTATTGATAGACTGGCGCTTAGGTGAGCGTTGGTTTATGCAACATTTAATTGATGGTGATCTGTCGGCAAACAATGGGGGCTGGCAATGGTGTGCCTCAACAGGCTCCGATTCGGTGCCTTACTTTAGAATTTTTAACCCGGTCACTCAGTCACAACGGTTTGATCCAAAAGGTACTTTTATTCGCCATTACCTGCCTGAGCTGGCACATTTATCAGATAAAGACATTCATTTACCCAGGGCCAAGAATAGACCTGAGAATTACCCTGGTCCCATTGTTGATTTAAAACTGGGTCGTTTAAGGGCACTGTCTGCCTTTAAAGGAGTATAACCAGTGCATGTTTAGAAAAAAAACCATAGCTTATCTTTTTTTCAGTGTTGTTTTTATCCTGTCCGGATGTGTTGGCATACCAGAGGGGATCAAACCTGTTGAAAATTTTCAGCTTGATCGTTATTTAGGCCAATGGCATGAAGTTGCGCGGCTAGACCATTCTTTTGAAAGAGGACTTAGCAAAGTCACCGCAGACTATAGCTTAAGAGAGGACGGTGGTATTAACGTTGTTAACCGTGGGTTTTCGGCCGATAACAATGCCTGGCAAGAAGCCCAAGGTAAAGCTTATTTTGTGAGTGAGGCCGATAAAGGGCATTTAAAGGTATCATTTTTTGGCCCCTTTTATGGTTCTTATATTGTTTTTGAGTTGGATACCATAGGCTATCAATATGCCTTTATATCGGGCCCAAATAAAGATTATTTATGGTTGTTAGCAAGAACGCCTACCGTTAAACCAGAGGTAATCGATAAGTTTATCTCAATGTCAAAATCTATTGGGTTTGACACCTCAGGGTTAATTTTCGTTAACCAGTAATTAGCGCTATAAATCTAAAGAGCACCTGACATGAGCCAGAATCTTGAATTATCTACCGAGCACCACGACCCTTTAATTTCTATTTTGCATAAGACCATAAAAGCGGCTATTAAAATACGTGTTGTTTTGATGGTGCTGGTTATTTTTTGGGGCGTCGCGGATGTTTTTTATGTGATATATAATCAACTGTTAGCACCTCCTTTTTTATTGTTAAACCTATCGGATATTTTTAAGACCTTTGCGGCATTTCTAGCGGTTTTAATCGCCATTGAGATCTTCCAAAATATTGTTTTATACATCAGAACCGATGTTTTTCCGTTAAGACGAGTGATTACTGCCTTGATGGCGAGGGCAAGAAAAGTCATTATTATTGACTATCAGTTTGTTTCCACAAGGCTTATGTTTGCCCTCGCTGGGATTATTTTAGCGTCAGGCGATACTTATTATTTACTGGAAAAAAATAATGATGGGAGCATTAAATAATGAACGCATTATTACTGGTTGCGCATGGTAGTCGACGCAAACAATCGAATGATGAGGTGGCCCATCTAGCTGAAAAGCTTAAAAAGAACTGCGGTGAACAATACGATATTGTTAAGCCAGCATTTTTGGAGCTAAGCGATGTATTGATTCCTGAAGGAATTGAGCAGTGTATTGCAGAGGGTGCAACGTCAATTACCGTTTTACCTTACTTTCTTAATTCCGGACGACATGTGGTGGAAGATATACCTAATATTATTAATAGGTGTACGGCTCGTCACACAAACA
>Ga0255759_10000034_pt1 | contig 148295 bp, 161 predicted proteins | sample 101ome_20_FD_179959 | JGI IMG/M metagenome (GOLD analysis project Ga0255759, IMG submission 179959) | Coastal salt marsh microbial communities from the Groves Creek Marsh, Skidaway Island, Georgia - 101404AT metaG (version 2) | ecosystem: Environmental > Aquatic > Marine > Intertidal zone >... | reverse complement strand
GATAAATACAACTTCCATCATCCTCATTGGCAAATCGATCATAGTTTTGAGCATTGGGATCTGTACATCCAGGATAAATACAACTTCCATCATCCTCATTGGCAAATCGATCATAGTTTTGAGCATTGGGATCTGTACATCCAGGATAAATACAACTTCCATCATCCTCATTGGCAAATCGATCATAGTTTTGAGCATTAGGATCTGTACATCCAGGATAAATACAACTTCCATCATCCTCATTGGCAAATCGATCATAGTTTTGAGCATTGGGATCTGTACATCCAGGAATATCTCTCTGTAAAGGTACTGGAGTAGGTGGTATTCTAATTGGAGGTGGAGGTGGAGGTGGAGGTGGAGGTGGAAGAGACATCCCTTCATCGAAACAATTAAATACTATTGATTTATCATCTAAAAACCAATACAGGACTGTTGTAAAAAATCCAACTCTAGATTTATAGTCATCTTGTAGAATATCTCTTATTTTTCTTCGATTTAAGGAAGCTAATGTATTTTTATAATTTTGATTATAATTTCTTATATTATATACACCCAAGGCATCTAATACATAATCATATATTTTTGATACTAAAGTCAGTGGATCATTTCTAAATGAAAGATAATCTCGAAAAACATTCAGTATAATTATATTTATTTTTTCATTTGTCAGTCTTTCAAACTTCTGCAAAATACCTGAAGTTATAATAAATGGGCACAGTACAGGATCTTTTTCATTATTCAAATAAGCATCTATATTTGTAATGATATAGAGTATTATCACTCGGACCCAACTGAATTTATTCAGGATGTTTTTTATAAATCTTTGTGTTATTTCTTCAGTTTGACTATCGGTGTCAGATAAATATTTGATTAGCTTTTTTATATGTGGATAATAAATACCATAATTTTCATACATTACATTATTTTTAAAAAGCCGAATATCATGCATTGATGAAGGTAAATTATTATCATTTAATAGATCGGATATATCATCCTCAGAATTGATAGAAGTCAAAGATTTTTCAAGATCCAATAGAATATTATGTTTCCGCAATTGATCTCTATTTATCTGATTATTGCTTGTTGGAGAATTTAAAATAAATAAAGAAATATTATTAGAAATATCTTTTAATCCAGTAGGATTATTATTCCGACTTTCTCTTATTTTAGACAAAAAATATGAATCACTAAAAGGATCACCTATATTAGTGATTGACATCAATATATATTAATTTATATAATTATTTAGTATTTACAAATTTTCATCTGTTTTTTTCTCTCCTGTTTTACCCCCCTTCTTAGATGTTTCTGTTATCTTTGGTTTATCACCATTTCCTAATTTTTTTATGATATCATCTAATTCTGTTATTTTTTTTGAAATAGTATTGCTCTTTAATTCATCTGGTAAATTATTCATTAATTCCTTTTGAAAATCGAAATTATCTTTTTTATTATCTTTTTTATTTTTATTTACATCACCTTTTCCGGAAAATTCTTTTTCAACTTGTTTTCTTTTAATATTTTCTATTGATTTTGAAAAAGCTTTATATGCTTCTTTATGCGATTCATAATCTTCATATTTACCCGATAATTGAAAATATTGCCAACCTTCAGTTTTCAATTGTTCAGTTGTTAAAGAATATTCAAAATATTTTTTATCTAAAGAAAATAATTGTAAAAAACCATTGCTCGCAGTTACGATTAAAGAAATAAACCATGAACCCCAATATGTTATTTGATCGAAATTTTTAGGAAGTTTTTCTGGATCCATCTGTCCCATTGATAAAACAGCTGGTAGAGATATAGAACCTGTTGTTACTAAAAATCTGAAAATATCGTAGTATTTTTTAGTATGATTTTTCCTGTTTTCATATTGAATGACTTCTGATAAAAATCTACTTTTCAATATATTCTTATCAGTTTGTGATTCCAATTCTAAAGTATCAATGATACTACTAATCTGATTTGCATAATCAGATTCGAATGTTGATTTATCTCTCATTTATTTTATAAAATATATATTTATTTTTCATGTTGTATATTTAGATTACATAATTCGGAATATAAATAGATATCTTTTAATAATTTAGAGCTTTTACCGGTGACCTTTAACCCCCTTTTCTCTAAATCCTTTTTAATATCCGTTGTTTTTCTTTTTCTTAATTCTATTAATCTTTTTTCAATGCTTTCTACATTAATTATATTTTTTGTTTGAATAGTTTTATTAGATATATTATTCTTACCTTTAGATAAAGAGGGGTTAGTAGTTTTTTTTTTAGATTGCACTTTAGGTTGCACTTTAGATTGCACTTTAGATTGCACTTTAGGTTGCACTTTAGATTGCACTTTAGATTGCACTTTAGGTTGCACTTTAGATTGCTCTTTAGTGTCGGATATTTCAGATTTAGAAGATGAATCTTCTATTTGATATTTTGCATTTTTAGACAAGGTTGTTTTCGATTTGGGTTTAGGAAGAATCTTAAATAATTCTGACTTTTTTAAAACTAATGGCTTACTTTTATTTTCACTAATTTTTGCTTTTCCTAAACCCAAAGATTTATTTTCTAAATTATTCTGAGTAGGCATGTTTATGAATTTAGTTGGAGTTCTAATATTCCTCTGAACTTTATTGATATCTTTACTCTTTCTTTTTTTGAATGATTTGGGAGATTTTATTTTAATTTTTTTTGAATCCCCTGTTTTTTTATGATTACTCTTATTTTTATTTTTGATATAATTTTCATAGGATTTTGCCAATTCTTTATTTTTTGTATTTGATTTCATATTATAAATATATTTATATCTTTTTTTTCATTAATTCTCTTTGATAACTAGTAATTTCTATGGTTATTCTATTTTTACAATATTCGTCATCTTGAAATATATTAATAAATATATTATTAACAGTTGTATCCCCTGGATATTCTTCATTTTTATCTGTATATATTTTTCGCAATGAAGTTTTGACAAATTCTTGAATATGTATTTTTCTTTCAAAATAAATAGAATTTATAATTTCACCTATCTTATCTTCGGGTATTACTTGAATCTTGTTATCTGTTAAATATTTTTCATAATTTATTTTAACATAAAAGAAAATTAAATCTTTGATTTGTTTCTGTAAAGTTGTCATTTATTGTCAAGTATATTATAATATGATTTTTTTAAACTTAAATGAGTTTAAATATTTAAAATATATTAATACATTAATAAAATGATAAATTGTATTCTATCATTATATAATTATTGTAAATTATCATATAAACTATATTTTCTTTTTAACGACTTAAATGAGTCAATAACTATAGATGATGATAGAATTGTAGATATAAAACAGGATTTATACAAATGTGGGGCGGTTTCTATGAAATTTATGCAATGGTCGATTCCGTATTTTGAATTAAGATATGATAGTCAAAAAAATAGTAAATGGATTTCAATATTAAAAACATTATATGAAAATTGCCCCGAACACCCAATCGAATATACAAGTAAAATTTATAAAGAGGAAACGGGAAAAGACTTATTATCAAAATATGAAATTATAAAAAATTTGGGTTCAGGTAGTATCGGGCAAACATATTTAATAAAAGATAAAAATAATTGCGATCCGAAAGGAAAAGTATTAAAAGTGATTCATCCAAATATTCATGAACAAATATATAATTTCAAATTATTTTTCAATTTTATTGGATTTATTCCTATAATAAAAAAGGAATTGAATAAACTATCAATTGATTTATTGGAATTCTTTAAGCAATTTGATGAACAGAGTAATTTTATCAAAGAAGGTAATAATCTACTGAGATTTTACAATAATTATAAAGAATATGATAATATTATTATACCAGAACTATACTATATTAGTAAAGATTTATTAATAATGTCCTATGAAGAAGGGTATAATTTAGATGATTTAGATATTAATGATTATCAAAGATATAATTTGGTTTTTTTGAATTATCTCTTTGTAAGAAATAATCAACTAATAGAGAATTTTTATCATGGTGATATCCATGATGGCAATGTAAAATATAGAAAAAATTCAAATAATGGATTAGAATTAGTTATTTATGATTACGGGTTTTGTTTTGAATTAACAGATGAACAATCTAAGATTGATAAAGATATGATAAATTGTTTGGAGCGGATAAATATCGATATTCCCCAACTTGAAAATCTCTTAGAAAGGATGTGTATTTCTACCCCCCATAATTCAAAAGGGGATCGTATAAAATATGTAAAAGAAGAATTTGAAAAATATACGGAGAAATATGATGGTAAATTTCATTTTGATCCAAAGAAGCTTGTGCAGATATCAATGAGATATGCAACATACAATAATACAAAATTATATCCAGAACTTCTGAGAGCATTAATTTGTACAATTCAAGTTTCGAAAAATTATGCTCATTATAATCTCACCGATATCAAAAATAATATAAATACTGATGATATAATTATTGAGAGATATAAAGATATTATTTCAAAATGTGAAACAATGAATAAATTTCATTGCTTGAAAGAATATTATAAAAAAGTCTTAGAATCAAAGATATCATCTTCGACTGGACTATTTACAAGTACCGATTATTTAGATGATTCTTTCAAATCTCTTGCATTAAAATATTAAATTGTAAATAATACATAAATTTGATTTAAAAATTACTGTTTAATTATTAAATATATTTCACGAATATGATTGATGATAAAGTTATTCAACATATCATCGATTTATATTTCAAACAAAGTAATATTTTAGCAGATCATCATATTTCTTCATATGATAATCTTATAGACGATATTATGCCAAATATAATTTCTCAGTATTTTCCAATGGTAATTAATATCAATGATAATAGCAAATCGATAGAATCTCTAACAATTTCCATAATAAATTCCCGCATTGAAAAACCATTTTACACTGAAAATAATGGATGTTCAAAGAAAATGACACCGAATATAGCTAGACTTCGTAATCATACATATTCTATATCATATATGATTGATATATCTGTCGCATTAAATATAAAAGAAAACAATAATATAACTTCTTTGCCAGAAAAAGTATATAAAAATATTTTACTTTGCAAAATACCACTAATTGTAAAATCGAAGTATTGTATTTCATCAAAAGATCAAGAATGTAAATATGATATTGGAGGATATTGTATTGTTAATGGAAATGAAAAGGTATTGATAATGCAGGAGAAAATTATTCCAAATATAATTCAAGTTTATAGAAATCAGAAAAATAATACAAAGTTTGGGTTTATATCTGAAGTAAGATCTTCGCATGAAAATTCATTTGGGACATCAAAGTTAGTTAGCGCTAAAATCACAAATAAAGAAAATTTATTAGATAATAAAATATACATATCAATTCCTCATATTAAGAAAGAAATTCCGATGGGGATTCTCTTCAGAGCATTGGGGTGTATAACAGATAAAGAAATAATCTATCATATTATAGATAATGATGATACAGAAATAGACAAAACAATGATCAAAATTGTATGTTCTTCATTGAAAAATGAAAAAATAAAAGATGAATGTAAAGCAATAGAATACATATCTACTTTTATAAATCACAGCGGTTCTTCATATACTCCTGAAATGAAATATGATTATTGTAAGAATATTCTTGTTCGAGATTATTTATCTCATTTAGGGGACTTAAATTATAAAAAAGTTAATTTTACGGGATTAATGATTAATCGACTAATAAAAACATACATAGGGGTCATGGAACCTTCAGATAGGGATAATTATTCCAATAAAAGAATGGAACCTGCGGGAGTATTAATGGGAAATTTAATTCAACAATGTATGCAGCGCATAACAAAAGATATTCGTGTATTAATAATGAAAGATATTAGTTCTGATATTTGGTCACTGGATGAAAAATATAAAGATCCTATAAGCGAAACATGTATTTCTAAAATTTTCAAATCTAATTTTATAGAAAATACTCTCAAGAGCGCATTGTCCACAGGGAATTGGGGTATGAAAAATAATATAAATAAACAAGGTGTTTCACAAGTTTTGAATCGTCTAACATTTATGAGTACATTATCTCACATGAGAAGGGTATCGACGCCGATGGATACAACAGGTAAGTTGATTCCACCTAGAAAATTACAAAGTACACAATGGGGATATATTTGCCCAACTGAAACACCCGAAGGTCAATCTGTAGGTGTTGTAAAAAATATTTCACTAACCTGTGAAATAACAAAAGATTCTACTTCTGACAATATAAAAGATTATTTGGATGACTATATTATTTCTATTACAAAATTAAATGTAAAAATGATAAATAAAATGGATTATGTTCAAGTATTGATTAATGGAAATATACTAGGTTATACATTAGATCCAGTAGTTTTGATAGAAACTTTTAAAGATAAGAGAAGGAATAATTGTATTCATATTCATAATTCGATTTATTGGAATCATTCTGAAAATACTATTTATATTTATACAGATAAAGGGAGATGTACTCGACCTGTCTTTAATATTAAAGAAGTACATAAAACAACAAATGAAGAAATATTCGAAATTAAAACATGGGATGATCTTATTCTTAGAACAAAAATAATTGAATATTTAGATTATCACGAATCAGAAAATTCTCTGATACAAAACTCGATCACAGAAAAAAGAAAAAATACTTCTCATAGTGAAATACATCCATCATTAATATTGGGGGCATTAGCTTCATGTATCCCTTTCTTGAATCATAATCAAGCTCCGAGAAATACATATCAATCTGCAATGGGAAAGCAGGCCGTTGGAATACATTGCACGAATTTTAATAAAAGATATGATACATTTTCACATATTTTGAACTATCCGCAAAGACCATTGATTAATACTTTTATGATGAAACATTTCAATTTCAATTCGATGCCAAATGGTATTATGGCAATTGTTGCAATTGCTACCTATAGCGGTTTTAATCAAGAGGATTCTGTCATCATGAATAAATCGGCAATAGATCGTGGATTATTTACATCTACATTTTACAGGACATATAAAGATGAAGAGCATAAAAATCAGTTAACAGGAGATGAAGATATATTCTGCAAGCCTGATTCGGATAAATTATTGTATCCAAAACCATTTAATTATTCAAAATTAAATGATTCAGGATTTATTGATAAAAATACCTATGTAGACCACAATGATATGATTATCGGTAAAGTAATGCCATTGAAAGATGATACCAAATATCAATATAAAGATTGTAGCATGAATATGCGAAATAATGAAAAAGGTCATATAGATGATATTTATCTAAATACAAATGGTGATGGATATAGATTCTGTAATGTTCGTATTAGATCGAATAAAATTCCTCAAATAGGTGATAAATTCTCTAGCAGACATGGTCAAAAAGGAACAGTTGGAATGATATATTCTCAAGAAGATATGCCATTTACAAAAGATGGAATTGTCCCTGATATTATAGTAAATCCGCATGCTATTCCCAGTAGAATGACAATTGCCCAATTATTAGAATGTTTGTTGGGCAAATCTTGTACCGAATTGGGTTATTACGGAGATGGAACAGGATTCAATAATACAAGTGTAGAAGATGTAATAACTACATTAGAAAAATGTGGATTTGAAGGGAGTGGAAATGAAGTATTATATAATGGATTTAATGGAGAACAAATGAAAACATCAATTTTCATGGGACCAACTTATTATCAAAGGTTGAAACATATGTCTTCAGATAAAATTCATTCGAGATCAAGTGGTCCAATTGTATCAATGACAAGACAACCTTCTGAAGGAAGAAGTTCACACGGGGGATTGAGATTTGGAGAAATGGAAAGAGATTGTATGATAGCTCATGGAACTGCTTCTTTCCTTAAAGAAAGATTAATGGATGTTTCAGATAAATTTAGTATTATCATCTGTAATCAGTGTAAACTAATTGCAACTGGTAATTCAGAAAAGAATATTTATGAATGTAAGAAATGTAAAAATTATGGAGATTTTTCGAAAGTTTACATACCATATGCCTGCAAGCTTTTGATTCAAGAATTAATGACTATGAGTGTAGGTCCCAGAATATTAACAAATTAAATTAGCACTTTGAGGTTCAATCTGATAAATCTACGATGAACTATCACAGGTATGTTCCATAGCGCATCTGAACAATGAAGTTCCTTAATTCCTCGCGCGTGGTACCCCTCGAAACATCCCCCGGTTTATATGCAGCTTGAAGCTCCCTCCGTCGGAGCTCTCGCGGGTTTTTCATGGCCCGTCTTTCCCTATAAGCAGGATTTCTCACGCGAGTTTTCTCTTTCTCCACCATCTCTAGCCTTATCGTATTTAGGTCTAACTGTATCAATTAACTTCCATGATAATTCTCCCGGCCCTCTTGAAGTAATCTTTCTGTCTGCCTCTTAGCCTCTCTATGTACCGCCATCACACCATCGCTTCTTCGGTCGAGAGTTTCCGCTTTCAGCTTCATCTTTCGCCTCTCTCGCCTCTCTCGCAGCGCTTCTTCGCTTTTCCGAATATCATCAGTGGGGTCTTTCTCAGTCGTAGCTCTCGCGGCAGATTTGCGCACGCGGCTGGCGTGACCGCCAGGCGGCGGCAGCTGCGGAGCAGGCTCATCAGTGGGGTCGGGAGAGGCGGGTTGTGTTCTCGCGACCGTAGCTCTCGCGGTCGGAGATCTCGCTTCAAACTGCCTTAACAATTGTGGGTCTACTTCGACCGAAACCTCCGATGAATCAATCTCTGGGGTGCCCGGCGGCAGCTGCGGAGCAGGCTCATCAGTGGGGTCGGGAGAGGCGGGCTGTGTTCTCGCGACCGTAGCTCTCGCGGTCGGAGATCCCTCGGTCGTAGCTCTCGCGGCCGTAGCTCCCGCGACCGTAGCTCTCGCGGTTTTTTTCATGGTGGGGCTTCTTCTAGCCCTACCTGGAGGTGGGGGAGAAGACCCCTTATCAGTTTCATCTTCTCTACCCCTTGAATAAGATTCCACTCGCTTACTCATTTTTTCCCTTAATTCATCTATATAATTCAGATGGTCTGTCTGGAGATTATATCCAGATAAAACAATATCTTTTAAAGATACTAATTTAAATTCTTCAATATTATTCGCTGAGAATAAATTTTTGTTAATTTGCTCTATAGTTAACTCTTGCGAATTAATTATATTATTATGAAAATTTTTAAATACTAAATTTTCTTTTAGAGATTGTAAATAATTATTTAATCCCACTTCATCCATTTATTATATAATATAATATTATTTACATATTTTATTAATATTTGTAGGCATTTTAAATTTTCTCCTTTTGTAAATAGAATTAATACAGAGTGGATATTTATCATTTTTCTTATGGCTTAATTTCTTTATACAATTGCAATATTTGATTGATAACATTTTATCAATTTTTATTCTTTCTTTCTTACTTAATTTCAAGTGCTGTTTTTTTTTTATTAATTCTTTATATTTTTTAGAATTGATTCTAATTGATTTATTTTTCATAATAATTATGGTATATAAAAAAATAATAGTATTTTTTCCAAAAATATAGAAAATATTATAAAATAATCCAATTTATAATGACTGATATTATGTTTTGGAATATAGATGAAAAAGATTGTATTAATTTAATTAATCGTTATTCGATTGAAATAATAAATAAATCAGAAGAGAATATAGCACTTTCTCTCTTAATCGATAAATTAAATAAAAAAACAGTTGATCATAATATTCATAACAACAAAAGAATGAATAAATTCAGTCGATTTTTAAAATATAAATATGGAAATGCAGTAAAATTTTATGAAAATTTTAATCACTATAGTATTATTAATGATAATTCGAAAATATATATAAAATTACATCCAGAATTAATTTCTTATTCATTAAATAAACGAATAACAAAAGATAGTGAATGGATTTTTATATAATAAAAAAATTTATAATATATATGACACCTTTATTTAATACAATTATAATATATTGTGTACTCTGTGGATTTATTTTCAGTATCAAGCCAAGAATAATGTTTGACAATACCGGCGATTTCAAATCTTTTGGATTGAATAAAAATAAGAATGAAACAATTTTCCCATTTTGGTTAGTTACACTTAATTTAGGATTATTGACATATTATATTCAGATTATTAATTATTTAGATATTTTAGACTAAAAATGTATGTGTAAAATTCAGTAATTAAATTGTGAAATAAAACATAGAATGATAACTAAACCAAATTTAGTAGATTATTCATTATTCAAATCAAATATATCATATATCAAATCAGAACAAAGAATTTTTACATATAATCTTTTTATAAATATGTTTGTAATCATATTTATATCAATTGTATTGTATTTGCTCTATTTAAGATATATCAATATTGAGAATATAAAAGATAAGAATATATCAGATATATTATTTCTACATAATTATATAAATGGAAGGATTAATGAATCAAGATATTCCAATTAAAGAGTATGTGGAAAGTATTATTGATAATTTAAATAAAGATGTAATTAAAGCAACTACTAAAACCAGTGGAACTAGCTCTCCTGTAGCAATGCAATCTCAATCGCCAGGACAATCAGGTTCTCAATCCCCGAATGCCCAATCACCATATTCTCAACCACCATATTCTCAACCACCACAATATCAATCACCATATTCTCAACCACCATATTCTCAACCACCACAATATCAATCACCATATTCTCAACCACCATATTCTCAACCATCTCCAATGTATACTACAATTCCGGGATCAGGGGGTGAAATAATGTATCATTCTGGATCTCCAAGAAGATCGGAGTCATCGCCTGTAACTGCGGCAACTGTTAGTCAGATGCGATTACCAGTAGCGGTGCCGGTAACAGTACCAAAACATGGGTCAGGATTAGTTATGGCTCCACATGCATCAGTTTCATCTCCACCGGCGCCGGTCTTGCAAAATTCACAACTTGGAAACTTTTATGATGGGGAACTTCTCTCAGGGGGGGTCTATGATACCTCTTCAAGGAGATAATGAACATATAGGGATTATTCATCATAAAAAATCGGGCTATATAAAAAATAAATATGAAAATAATCTATTGAAATTATAATTTAATAAATGTAAAGAATATTTTATATCCTTTATTTGTGTAACTTATATGGTTCCCATTTACTGAAATACTCATTTTTCTTACAATGTACAAATATATTCTCTCCATCTTTTAGATTTTTAAATTCTCGAATCAAAAGGTGACTCATATCTACAGTTTGTATCAAAGCTATTCCATAATTTTTATAATTTTCACCTTCTTTTAAATATAGTTCATAAACATCGGGTTTTAAAGTTTTTTCTATCTTACAAACTATATCTTTAGTTTGATTTTGGATAAATTCTTTATCTTTAGGAAATAGATAAAGAATATTTGAATAATTCGTCCGTAATGGGACAAAATAGATACCTTTGACATCATAATTAAGGTTTGGAATAAATGTATTCAACGCATATTCTATATCTTTGTAATCAAAATACTTTTTGATAAATATTGGACAAATTGAATAAAATTCACTTTTTTCCGCTAATTTAAATATTTCATGTAATTTATTGATTCGATTAATTATTGAATTATTTTTTTGATTCAGTCCATTTAAGAAATATGTGTCATTAATACCTAAAGACCAATTTGAATTTTTACCCTTTATTAATTCACACTCAAATAAAGAACCTTCATATAATTCATTTGAAAAACGATATGGTAATATAAATATTTTGGGGTAATCATATCCAGGTTTAACTCTTTTGTCAATTAATAAACAGTAGTTATTCCCTTGTATACTAATCATAAACATCAAATATTGAGTACCAGCTGATTTCAAGAAATATATGTGGGGGTTTTTAAGATTATCACTATATTTATCATTGTATACTTTTGCGTAAGATTTATTCCAAGATGACCCTGTAAATTTATTTAATTGATTAAGAATATATTTTTTACTATCATTATCTGTTATATTATCGATATGATTTCCACAGAATGAAGTTTTTGTAAAGAATTCTGGATTCATTGAATATATATTGTAATAAATTATGATCTTTAAATAAATATCAAATTTAAATATAAAATAGTAATAATGGAACAACAGATAGATGAAGGAATTCGGTACATGGGTGAAGAAGTTTCTAAAAAGAAAAACTATGCATTAAGAATATTAGTTTGTTTATTAATAATATTCTTTATAATTGGTATTTATCTTTTTTTTACAAATTTTACTATTACTTCAAATAAATTTTATGGAGGCTTAGAGACAATTTATAAAGATTTTGATGGAAACAATAAAAATGGAAAACTTCTAGCTAGAATTTCTGTTTCTTCTAAAGAGGGAAGTTGTAATTTTAATGTAGAGTTTGATGAGAAAAAAAGAAAAATAACCAGTGAAAATAATAGTAGTTTATGCAACCAATATTTGAAAGGGGGTGATAAAATTGATAGAATTTCCAATTCTATTTAAATATATTATTAATAATAATATTATAGAAAAAGAGAACATGAGTTTGGAACATCAAGATTGGTCTGTTAAAATAATTCATAAATCTAAGAAACCACCAGTAAAAAAACAAGTGTCATCTTCTCAAAAGATAGATAAGCAAAGTGAAGAGGGGAATTATAAAACAAAACGCATGGATTCTCAATATGGGAAAGTTGTTCAAAGTAAGAGACAATCTTTAGGATTAACTCAAAAAGATTTAGCTACCAAAATATGCGTTAATCATAAATTAATAATCGATATAGAAGCTGGAAAATCGAAGCATAATCCACAAATTATGAATAAATTAAACAATTATTTTAATAAGAATATGAAATAATAAGTTTTTAGAAAGATTTTTTTTTATACAATTAAGTATTAATGTCTGAATCGAAAAAAGGCGAACTGAATATATGGAATGAAGAGTGCGAAATACTTTTAGCAGATTGGTCAGAAAAAGCTTCTTGTTATCGTTGGTTGCATGGTCGTTGTGAAAAAAGCTATCGAAAGTGGTACTATTGTTTTTCTATACCAGTTATTATTTTATCTACATTGACGGGCGCGGCAAATGTTGGTATGGATTCTTTTGTCCCAGCAGAAAGCAAATCGATGGCATCTGCAATTGTTGGTTCTGTGAATATTTTTGCAGGTATTATTTCAACACTACAAAATTTTCTGAAAGTTGCCGAATTGATGGAAGCGCATAGAATAGCCGGTGTCTCGTGGGGCAAACTTCAAAGGAATATAGCTATTGAGCTTTCTTTAGATCCTTGCCGTAGAGTCATTCAAGGTGATTTTTTGAAATTAGCTAGAGCTGAATATGACCGTCTAATTGAGGCAGGTCCAATTATAGATGATGGAGTTATTCATCAATTTAACAAGAAATTTAAAAATTATGAAGTATCTGTTCCATCTATATGTAATGGTTTAGACAAGTGTAATATTTACAAAATTGATAAGACTATTGAAATAAATCATAAAGATTTTGAAGATGGAATAGAAGATTTAATTGAAACCGAAAATTCTAAAACATTAAAGCAAGTTGATATCAATATCAAAGACAATATGAGTGAAATAGAAAAATTGAGATCAGAAATAGATTCAGAAGATATTAAAAATATGAATGACTTTTTGAATAATATAGAAGATTCAAATGATAAAAATACACAAACAGGGTTGGATGGATCTTCAAATAAAGAAAGCGATGAATTTGAAAAAAACAGTGAAGAAGTTATTGAAACTTTAGAAATCTTAGATCCTAAATAATTAGTTTAACTTATTTTCTTTTGAGTCATTTTTGAATTTAAACATTATAAAATAAAATATAAATTGTTATTATAATGGGTAAAAGAAACAAAAAAACACCACGAAAGAATGGTGGTAAAATCAATAAAAAGAGTATATCTAAAAATCCTGTCATTAAAAAAGATAAATCAAAAAATAGAACAGCAAAAAAGAGATATCAAAAAGGTGGCGGTATCCCTTTAGCATTAGGGGCAAGTGTTATCGGAAGTACTATAGCAACTGGAGCATATAAAGCATACAGATTATTTGATCATATAAATGATACATCTATTATTAATAGTCTACTAGATGCACCATTTATAGAATATTCTCCTAAATTAATAGTTGTAGAAACAAAAGATTTATTAAATCATTATTTAAAATGTATATCAACATATGACTTACTTCAAATTTTCATGAATAATAATCATTTACTAAAATCAAAAACGATTCAAAATATGATAAAAACAACAGTAGATAATCAACTCGTATCTCAAAAATCAAATCAATCTACTTTCAATAATGATTTACAGAGAATTCAAAACATCATTTATAAATTAACTGAAGGTTCAGATAATCTCTTTGAAAATATAAAATTAGACGCAACTGTTTTTGGGCATTCTCAATCGGGTGATCTGAATAAATTGTCATCTTATCTTTTAGCTGTAGCTAGAATACCCGGTAAACAAAATACAGATATCGACAAATTAATTTCTAAAAATATATCTGAATCTAGAAAATCTGAATTAATAGAATTAGATAAAGTTGGATCTTTAAATCCTTATTTGGCTGTAACGAATTATCGATGGAAAGATGTGATTATTACGGGTATATATGATGATGATTATAGCGTCGCCGTGGATGAAATATTGAAAAAAAGAGAATTAGATAAAGTATTAACTAATTCTATTCTAAAATCAACACAGGTTAATTTATATAAATTGGAAAATAATATCGAGTTTTTAGAATGCATGCGATCAAAATTATTAGAATGTTGTACTAAACCAAGAGGAGTATTTGATTACATATCTTCAAATATATCATTTAATAAAAATAATAATTGTCTTTCTTGTCCTGATAAAGATTGTCTTATTTATCTTTATGATATCTATAATACATTTATGATAGAAAAATATTCAGGTATGGATTTAATAGACAAGATATATGTATTAATGATAATGGAGGCACGCATTTGCGTTTTGTCCAAATGTTTAATCGTTGAAAGTATTCGAATTCAGGACAGAAAAACAGATGAAATTATTAAGATTCTTAATAAAATATATAAAGAGGATAAAAACAGGGGTAAAGGAAGCTTTAATCCAAGTAAATGGATTGGTGTTGGTGGAGGTGTTGATTCACTACCTTCTGATATTAGTGATATTGAAACCAAAGATAAATCAATCCCAAAACCACCCGATAGTTCTGTTTCACCGAAGCCTCTAAGTGATTTGTCAATCTCAAAACCACCCGATAGTTCTGTTACATCGAAGCCTCTAAGTGATTTGTCAATCTCAAAACCACCCGATAGTTCTGTTACATCGAAGCCTCTAAGTGATTTGTCAATCACAAAACCACCTGATAGTTCTGTTACATCGAAGCCTCTAAGTGATTTGTCAATCTCAAAACCACCCGATAGTTCTGTTTCACCGAAGCCTCTAAGTGATTTGTCAATCACAAAACCACCCGATAGTTCTGTTTCACCGAAGCCTCTAAGTGATTTGTCAATCACAAAACCACCTGATAGTTCTGTTTCACCGAAGCCTCTAAGTGATTTGTCAATCACAAAACCACCTGATAGTTCTATTCTAAATGAAACTATAGTTGATCCATTGGCCTTAGATAAAGATAATTCTAAACAGAAAGAATCCGAAAAGAAGGATGATAAATCTCTATCTAATTTCCAAAAAGGTGTGGGTCTCCCGGAAAATACAGATGGATTAAATGAAAATCATCATCAGGATGATGATGTTACGGCCGAATTGGAATTATTGGTGAAAACAAGTTTATTTAAGGAAGGCGAAGGATCAGAAATGGATGAATCAAAAAAGATATATAATAAATATAAAAAGGAGTATTTCCCATTAATTCATGATATATTAATTGATAAACCTGATAGATTAACGAAATTAAGAACATTCTTTTTAGAATACAGGGGTAAAATATGGATGGTCGACCCAATCCCGCCTGAATTTCTGTCAAGGAAAATATTTGAGACAGAAATAAGTGAACAAAATGATTTCTATATTGACATGGTGCACAAGATAGAGAAATTATTTGAAGATAAATCAGAATTGAATATTGAATTATTAAAAATATTCAGTGTTATTATTTCAAGTGAAACTGTACAGGAAAAACCTGTATTGATAAAATCTATTTTTGCAAGATTCTCGGATTCATCTATAAAACAATATCTATTAAATGAAACGATGAAATTATTATTGGGTATTGGTACCCCATATGAAAAATTTATAAATGAAAATGTTTTACGATTCTTGACTATATATACAGCAATTGATGATAGAGATAAATTATTAATTAAAGATAGTATTTTAACTTTCCCAGAAAAATACAAAAATATGTTCACTATCCCCTCTGAGCAGTCTATTAGATCTCAAGATACTTACAAGGTGATTAATTCGGAGATAGAAGCACTATATGAAGATAATGCTTCATCTAAATATTGTTCTGATCTTAATGATGAAATAACAAGTAAATTGGAGAAAAAAGAAAATGTTTCTATTGATGGAGAGAAATTAAGTAGTTTAGAAGCCTGTAAGAAAAAGGAAAACATGTTAGATAATGAAAGAAGTATAATGAATAGAATATTAGAAAATATACAAAATGAAAATTCAATTCCTAAAACTAATCCCCATGATTTGACACAAGAAAATGTAAAATCAAATATATTGAATTTAACAAGTATGAAAGAGAAAATTTTAAATTCTGATAAATCGAGTAACGATGCGGGTGATAATGCTGATGATTCCATAGAAGAGACAAGTACAATAATCAAAGGAGAATCATCAAATAATAATTTCAAGGATAAAATTAATAAATCGATAAAAGAACAAACTGCGAATCTACAAAATTTATCCGAGGATTCATCAAGTTCATATTCTTCAATAGCACCTATTACACCTTCTCCGCTAAAACCTCCAGGTGTACCCGCTTCTCCTCCTCAGAGTGGATTAACCCCGCTAAAACCTCCAGGTGTACCCGCTTCTCCTCCTCAGAGTGGATTAACCCCGCTAAAACCTCCAGGTGTACCCGCTTCTCCTCCTCAGAGTGGATTAACTCTGCCAAAACCTCCAGATGTATCCTCTCCCCCGCCTCAGGGTGGATTAACTCCGCCAAAACCTCCAGATGTATCCTCTCCCCCGCCTCAGAGTGGATTAACACCACCAGGGGCTGTCGATAATTTGTCTTCGGGTATTTCTGCTTCATTGCCTTCTTCAGATCCATCATTTAGTAATTCTATTTCGAAGGGGTTATCCACTTCATCCGGTATAGTTGATAGTAAAAAAGAAGAAAAAAATTTAGATGAAGAATTATCAAGATTATTAAGTGATAGTTCTAAAACGGATAAAAAAAATAATTTAAATGATTCAGAATCTTCTAATATACAGTTGCCAGAAAGAACCGTTGGTGTTTAGTTAACTTATTCGATTGACATTTTGAAAGAATTATCACCACAATTAGGATCATCATCAATCATATATTCGTCTATATTACTTTCATTAATTTCTTCAGAATATTGGAAATTTTCACTTTCTAGAATATCTTTATGTAATTCTAATAAGTATTTTTCATCTAGATGAATATCGCATAAACCTGTTCCAGATTTAATTGTTTGACCCATCATAATATTACTAGATACACCCTTTAGGGTATCTTTTTCTGAAAAGATACTTGATTTTATTAATTGATCAGTTGTGTCTTCAAAAGATGATTTTGCCAACGGCCCAACATCTCCTCTTTTTATACCCTGTCGATTAATTGGAGTAAGGATACCTTTACTTGTCATTACATCACATAATATTTCAATGTGTCTTGAATTAATATATTCTCCCGCATGATCAATGACATCAAGTATTTCATTATATAATGAATTCCTTGCTGCTTCAATTCCAAAGACAGAATATATTTCTGTTATATCATTTGAAGTTGTATTTACAATGTCTACATATTTGTTATTTAATATATCCAGTATATTTGATCCATCTGTTTCTAGATAATATATATTCTCTTCAATAATATCATAATTTTCTTTTGTTACTAAAGTAGATTTTTCTCCATTGATTTTCTGTTCATTTTTTTCAGAAACAATAACATTTTCTATATTTTTCACACCCTTAATATATATATTTTCAAGGATATCTTCATTAATATTTTTCACTATTTCAATAATATTTGTTTGATCATTATATTCTCCCGATGGTTCAGAATCTGGACCATTGATTTCCAAGGATATTCTTCCAATTAGATTATTCGAATTATCATCAGTAAAGATAAATTTTATTTTATCAATATCATAATCCATAAGTTTCATATTTATATCTGCCATTTGTATCCCCCTATCCATCATTTTGTCTTTATTGAATTTATAACGAATAATCCAAGGCAATTTATGGTCTGATGTTTCAGAATCTGAGTCAAGTGCTTCAAATTCTTTGTAAATAGATAAAAGTTCTTTATCTTCTTCAATAATAGTTTCATATTTTTCATTTTCAGGATCATAGTAAATTGTACTCGATATTACAATATCTCTAAATTTAGTATATTCCAAAGTATTTTTTATATATGTTGCTTTAGTTTCATCCTTCTTAAATTCGTCAATGAGATGAATTGACATTCCGGGAGATTTGATAGATTTACTCACATGTAGTAATTCTGTTAATCTTGGAATACCTCTAGTAACATTCGATTTAGCACTTACACCGGCAAAATGAAATGTATTCAATGTCATTTGGGTGGCAGGTTCACCAATACTCTGAGCAGCTAGAGCCCCGACCATTTCTCCAGGAGATATTAAAGAATTTATCAGTTTATCTTTGATTGTTTTTACTATCAATTTATACTCACTTTTCTTTATTTTCATTTTTGTAATTAAATATTTTGGATTAAGATGAACATCAATTAATATTTCAATAATTCGATTATTTAGATATGGATTTTTCAAAAGTGTTTGATATAATTTTTTATTTTCTTTGACTATTTCATCCATGAATAAATTAGATTTTCCAGTTTTAGATGTTAGATTATCAACAATTCTTTCTATGTGGACCGGAAAATAGATATTATTTTGTATTTTATAATTGAAAATAACCTTTATTAAATATTCTCGATGATCTAATAATTTCATCAAAATACTATCATCATATTTATTATTTTCTTTCATCTTATTGACCATGGCCTTAGAGTAAATTTTATTCCAATTTGTATCTTTATCAAAATGATATTTATCAATTAATTTATCATATGATAATTTGGTTAAATATAGTGGCTGAGATTCTACATAAGTAGCATCCATTGCGTCATTTCCATAGAGAAATTGGATAATTGAGCCAGTGCTACTGCGAACAGTATAATCATAATTCACAATTAGATCTTCCATAGCTTTTATCAACTTTCTTTGAACATATCCAGTTTGTGATGTTTTCACTGCTGTATCAATCAAACCTTCTCTGCCTCCCTGAGCATGAAAGAAGAACTCTTGAGGCGTTTGTCCAGTTATAAACGAATTTTCTACAAAACCTCTTGCTTCGGGTGAATCATCATATTTATAATAATGAGGAAGAGTTCTATCTTTAAAACCATATGGAATTCTCTTACCATCAACATTCTGTTGTCCCAGACAAGCTGTCATTTGTGCAATATTTGTAAGTTTACCTTTTGAACCAGAATTACTCATGAAAGTAATTCTATTATTCTGGTGTAAATTATTCAGAGAAATCTTACCTGTTTCATTAATAATTTGATTCAAGTTTGAGTTAACTTTTGATTCGAAATAATCATTATTTGATGTTCCTGGAATATTTTCATAGATACCTAAATGTAATTCTTGACTCATTTCTTCAATTTGTTGCTTTTTCTCTTTGATAACTTTTACAATCTTTTCATTTGTATATTTATCTGAAATAATATCACTTATACCAACACTAAATCCTTCCAATAGCAAAGTATAAGAAACAATTTTCTGTAAATCATTAATGAAATCGCATGTTCTTTCTTTACCGTGATCATTATAGATTGTATGTATTAATCCCTTAGAAGTCTTTGAAAATATAGATTTATCAAATGTTCCTCTAGCAATAGTTCCATTGCGAATTGAAACATTATTCATCATATCATTATATTTTTTCAGCAAATTTTTCTCTTCTGATAAATTTCCAGATAAAGATTCAGTACCATCATAAAGATTGTTTTTCATTTCTAGATTTATATTATCTGGAATAATATACGATAATATACATTTACCAGACCACCTTTTTATGATTCTACCATTCTGTTCTATATCATAATCAGATTTAGGTAGTGTCCCGTTGAATGTAGACAATGTACTAACAATATTTGAAACTTGAGATTCTGTATAGATACAAGATTCAACTATATCTCCATCTTTTTCATTATCATTTTTCAATTGATAAACATTTGTATTTTCACTTGCATAATATTTGGTTCCTTTTGAATATTGAATCACTTCAGATTTAGTCAATTTAAATATACCAAGTAATGTATCTTGAACAATTGTTATAATTGGCTTATTTTCTCTTGGAGAAATTATTTGATTTGGAACAGAAGCAATATTGATTAGTTCAGATAGTGCGTGCGAAGATTGAGGAACATGCATATTCATTTCATCCCCATCAAAATCGGCATTATATGGCGGCGTCACACTTACATTCAATCGAAAAGTATCACCTTTCATTACTTTTACTCGATGACCCATCATGCTCATTTTATGTAGAGATGGCTGACGATTAAATAACACATAGTCGTTATCAATAAGATGGCGATTGATTTTATCACCAAATTCTAATTGTATTGTTTCTTTATTATTATCATTAATTGTAATTTTGATTCCATTCTTTTTTTCAATATTTTTTGCTCCGGGCCATTTTTTTGGTCCATTACGGATATATTTTATAAGTCTATCAATATTGAATGCATTTACCTTTTCTGGAAAAGTAAGATTGGTTGCTATTTTGAATGGAACACCCAACTGATCGAGATCAATATTTGGATCAGGTGTAATTACACTTCGTGCCGAAAAATCTACACGCTTTCCCATAAGATTCGATCTCAATCTTCCTTCTTTGCCCTTTAATCTTTGACGAATCGCCTTCAATGGTCTTCCAGATCTATGGATTGCTTGACTGATTCCCGGCTGTTCATTATCAATAAATGTTATAATATGATAAACAACCATGTTATACCAATCTTCAATAATATCAGGTCTTGCAAATGTTTGCATCTTTTTCTTTAACATATTATTGAATTTTACTATCTCTGATAGTTTATGAGTCAAATCATCATCCATTCTCTGTGAATTCCCCTGTTTCACTGATGGTCTGACAGATGGAGGGGGTACGGGAAACACAGAACAGATCAGCCATTCTGGTTTACACCAAAGACTATTAAATCCCAAAATATGTAAATCTTCTTCTGAAATTTTTTCAAATAAAGCTTTTACATATTCAGCGGTTATTTTATGATTGTTATCATTCGAAAATGCTCCAGCAACTCCTAAATCTTTCCATATTGCCTGTATTCCCTCAACCCCATTTAGTTTATATCTATCTGGTTGCAAACATCCACATCCATCTTCTGTTTCTTGTCCACATCGGTTTATTTTTGACGATAAATTATAAATTTCATTCCATCGATATTTATTGCTTTTATTCATCAAATCTTCGATAAGAGGTGATTCTTTATCTATCAACAATTTTCCACAACGAAAACATACACATTTCATCACTTTCATGGTAATATCAATGAAATGATAATTAAATACAGGTTTCGCCAATTCGATATGTCCAAAATGACCCGGACATTCTATATTATTCAAACCGCAAGTATTACAAACTTTCCCGATATCTGTAGTACCCATACGACTATCAAATAAACCTTTCACTACAGGTACATCTTTTTCATATGTTTCATGTTTAGTTATTTCAACCACAGAATTTTTTCTTATTTCTTCAGGACTCATTATGCTGAACTGTAAACCACAAACACATTTTGTCAACGGTTGTGTTTTTGACATATATGATAATAATATATTTATTTATTTTTTAAATCAAATTTTTACAAATATAAATATATATACTATTAATAATGTCTAAACAGCAAGATATATTAGAATGCAATTATCTAGATGCAAATTCTCAGAATGCGGGGGATATGTTATTGAAATGTGTACAAAAAAATAATGGAATCTACGATTTCAATTGTCAAAATAATCCATATGAACAAAAAAATATGAATTTACTCAAAGATACAGCTAGAATCAACAATATTCCAATTAAAAGGGATTTTATTACTTATTCTGTCGATCAAGTGAAATCTAAATTAATTGGAGAAGGTTTTACAAATTATGTCCCTGTCGATAAGGGTCCTGGTAAATCAAATGATTCAGGCGATATTTGCCCCGATGGATTCACTCGATGTCCTGTTACTGGTAAATGCATTCAAAAATGTAGAGGTTGTAATTATAGAGATTATATGAAATCACAACAAATGAATACAGGTGATCCATGTTTTCCAAATGGTGTTTATAATGGAATAGATAATATGGGTTTTACAAAATGCACATGTGGTCAGAATAATCAATATTGTAGCACAAATTCACCAAAAAATATATTTACAGCAGAAGGAATGATGAAATATGGTAATAAAGTTGTATCAAATGTGGGGATAACATATGATATTGATATTTTATATAGTTTGGATCAGTGATTTACTGAAATAAAAAATTTAATAATAATTTTCTCTATTCTATGTATGTTCCCAATACTAATTTACATTCCTAGACATTCTCCAATCTTTTCCATATTCCTCTCCTGAATTGAGTTGTCCTTCTTGATAATGAAATCAACCGTAGAGGAGATTGATTCGGTCAATTTTTCAATGAAAGTCGGGTAGTCCTTCATCGCATCTGACTTTGGATTGAAAGTCAGACGGAGTGCCAGATGCTCCTTGTAGTCTTCATCTGTCCCTGGTTCCCACCCAATGTATGATACATTGTCTGGTTCTGTCTTGGATAGCAAGTTTTCAACTGTAGCCGTTTCATTCAAACTCTTGATGAGCTTGTCCGGTGGCGAAAGTCGACATTTCTTTGCCGTTTCTACATCTTCGTCCATGAGCTTTGAATCTCCATCTCTATCGTAAATCGAGTTGTTCAAGATACGCTTGATGTTGGAGAACTTTTTGCCCACAAGTAGACCCATTAGCCTTTCGGGACACTCGAAAACGAATGTGTGAGAAACTAGAGTACTCTTCCTCTTAATTTCCTCGATAGCATCAGAAATCGCCATCTTAGCCAACTTCATCATCGTCTCAGATTGCGTGGCAATGTTTGCCACGATATGGCCGCCCTGATATACAAGTTCAATTCTCAAATGGGGCTTCTCTTCATCAACTCGAAACTCGGAAGCCTGACTGGTGTTGTACAGAGACCAAGTATCCCTCAAGATCTTCTTGATTCCTGAACCACCCTTTCCAATCAAAGAAGGGACAATGTTCCACCCCACTCCTGTCTCGAACTGAGTTGCCACCATCTTGTCTTTGTTCTCGTGAGCCATCCTTCTGTGTTCTCTTTTCTGATTCTCTTTGTATATAAGGTTGGTGAGTAAGTTACTGTATTTCTTTTCAAGTAGGTTGGTTGTTTGTATATGAAAGAATATGTAATCTTTCAAAATCAAATTTCTGTTGTAGTTTGAGAACGATTTTTATTTAAAGATAAATTTATATAATATATTGTGAAGATAAATTGATAATGTTATTCTTAATTTATCAAAAATTTGATTTACAAAATTAGTGGTTCAAGTGTACCAATGCTAGGGTTCCCGAGTCTGGTCAAAGGGGAGCGACTTAAGATCGTTTGCGTCACGCTTCGGGGGTTCAAATCCCCCCCCTAGCACTTTGTCAAGGTAGCTCAGCCTGGTCTAGAGCGCCTGGCTTTTAACCAGGTGGCCGGGGGTTCAAATCCCTCCCTTGACACTTTTGTCCTATTAGCTCAGTTGGTTAGAGCGCGAGTCTTATGAGCTCGAGGTCGTGGGTTCGAACCCCACATAGGATACTTCGCAATATCACCAAGTATTGACGGGTACTTTTTCCAAATATAAAACTCGGGTTACAACTGAGTATCAACTCCCGCATACACTAATGTATATTGCTTCTGTCGCGGTAGCTCAGCCTGGTCTAGAGCGCCTGGCTTTTAACCAGGTGGCCGGGGGTTCAAATCCCTCTCGCGACACTTTCCTCTATAGCTCAGCAGGCAGAGCACCCGGCTGTTAACCGGTAGGTCGTTGGTTCGAGCCCAACTGGAGGAGATGATTAGTTGCCATAAGTAACTCGGTAAGGAAAAGTATCTTATCGTCATAGTGGGTTTAATTTATGGTGTTCCAGATGTTTCATATTAAATATTATATTTGTTCGGCCTACCGATTCAAATATGAAATAATATGGGCGAAGGTTCAACCCTTAGATTGTCCAATTCAGCTAGGGTTCCCGAGTCTGGTCAAAGGGGAGCGACTTAAGATCGCTTGCGACACGCTTCGGGGGTTCAAATCCCCCCTCTAGCACTTTGTCAAGGTAGCTCAGCCTGGCCTAGAGCGCCTGGCTTTTAACCAGGTGGCCGAGGGTTCAAATCCCTCTCTTGACACTTTTGCCTCATTGGCGCAACTGGATAGCGCATCAGACTTCTAATCTGGGGGTTGCGGGTTCGAGTCCCGTATGAGGTAAATACTATGGTCGCTCGTCGTTCGAGTTGCTCACTGGTTTCCGGAACCATTTGAGTGCGGGGTTACAGCCGCGAAGGTTCAAATCCTTCCCATAGTTTTTTTTATTCACTAGCTTAACAGGAAAAGCGATTCTTCAAAATGAATAGTTTTCTGGTTCGACTCCAGAGGTGAATGTGGTCTTGTGACCAAAAGGGGGTTGTAGCTCAACTGGTAGAGCGTTCGCTTAGCATGCGAGAGGTACAAGGATCGACACCTTGCAACTCCATAAATAATTCTTTTAATTAATCTAAAATTTGATTTGTGTAGTGTAGGATGCAACATCCTACACAAAGCAGACAATGTCTATCATTTCTTGTGATATCAACAACGGGTACAATCCTATCACATACAATGGTTCTTTCTTGCCCCATGGTATCACACACCCTGTCCTCCACTTCACAGATGAAGACCCCGTTTCTCCTCCCAGCAGCCCTAAGCCCGAGGGTGAAAATGAAATTCGTCCGAGATTGATATTTCATAATGAAATATGGCGTCGCCTAGTTATTACTGACTATAATTTATCTTATTCAATGTCCAAAATAGAACACAGGTTCCCTAAGTATCCCTCTAAAAAGAACATGAACAAGATATTCAGGAAGACTCACAAACTAAAACAACCTGGAGGAGCAAGTTGCAATCAAAGAAGATAAGTAAACTTTGAATTTAATATGAAAAATTTTTTATGGCATTAAATTTGATTGAAGATATAAAAAATCTAAGTATATTTAAATATATGAACTATGCCTGCTCTCGCAATTGCTCTTGCATCCAAAGCAAGGAACTACCCCGATATCATTAAATTGGAAAATTTCAAGGAAAAAGATAGATATAAAAATAACAAAAATTTGATATTTAAAGGAACTTATTGTATTAAAATAAAAGAAATAATAAAAAGAAAATATGACTCTCTTAGAAATTGAAGGTGATGGCCCTCTCGGTCTGATTATTGGAGCTAAAAATGAAGATATTATTATCGAGAGAATTAATCCCAACACTGTGTGTTCTGAATTCTTTGAACTCAAACCCAAATTAAAGATAATAAAAGTAAATAATACTTCAGTTGTGGGAATGAGATTCGTTGAAGTATTGAAAATGATAAATTCAATTTGGAGAAAAGAATCCAAAATATTAATTGAGATTAGTAATGATTACATAGAAAAAAAATGTCCTATTTACAAATTCCTGAAAGATCACAGTTCGCTTGAATATTATGATCAGTTCATCGATCTAGGAGCAAAATCATTAGATGATCTTGAATATATAGAATATGTAGATCTTACAAAGATGAATATGAAATCAGAAAATATTTCACAAATATGCATGACATTGAATATTAAAATTCCTATTCCCAAAAAATCATCCGAAGTATTTTCAGAAATATAAATTTACATTTAAATATAATATCAATTTTTTTTTACAATTTGATAAATATCATTCGATATTTAATCATAATTATATTAATTCTAAGCGATTCTCCCAGAGTTTACGACCTGTGTAATTTATCTACTAATTTAATCACATTTTCACGGATAATATTTAATGCATTTGTATATTCTTCAAGGAGATTTACAATTTCAAAATAATCAATAAATAATTTTAGTTGACCATCTGGCCTAGTATCTCCATCTTCCCCTGCTTCACCACTTGTTCCTAAACCTCTGTATATAATACACAATGATTTAAATAAATCAGATATATCTGATTTAGTTGAATCAAAGCCTGCGCGGGTCAAATCATTAATAAATTCTTCTAATAATTTATCTTTAATAACTAGTAAATCAACTCCAGTCTTGGTCTCACCCGAATATTTCACAGAAAAAAACCAATCTTGAATGTTATTATATAGCTCATCCATATAATTATCTATAAAATCTACAACCATCTTGTGTAGTAATTGTTGTTTCACATTCCCCGTGTATGTAACCGTTGGTCTTTTATTATTTGGATTTCTCAGTGCCATAATATATTCTTCGCTACCTTTGGGGGCCAAATTCAATTCGGTATAATACTTTTTCATTTTATCGCCATCAAAAAGCTCGACGAGTGGACCCGATGGACGATCTGCAAGTTTGAATTCATACGCTGCTTCAGAAGGAGAACCTCTTGAATTAAATTGTGAATAATAATATTGAGGGTAAGTTTTATCTTGAGTCGGAACAAAAAATATATTGTATTTTATTTGAGGATCATCTATATTTACACATAAAACAACATTCATTAGATAATTATAATATACATCGTTATAGTCATCCAGATCTACAATTACTGCCCCAATCTCTTCTGGGAGATATTTATCTTTGCGATACATATATGAACTTTGTAATTCAGGCGAAACTGCCATAGAATCTTTAAATGGATATTGACCTTCTGGAATTTGAGAGCTCGGATATTGACCTTCTGGAATTTGAGAGCTCGGATATTGACCTCCTGGAATTTGAGAGCTCGGATATTGACCTCCTGGAATTTGAGAGCTCGGATATTGACCTCCTGGAATTTGAGAGCTCGGATATTGACCTCCTGGAATTTGAGAGCTCGGATATTGACCTCCTTGATAACCATGAAAATATCTTGGATCCATATATCCAGAATGAGGGTGGGTTTCTGATCCATATAAAGGAACACCTTGTTGAAATTGTTGCTGTTGAATTTGTTGTTGTGGAACAACTACCTGAGGACTATCAGGGGTAGTTTCCCCCCCTACTGCTTTTCCTTCAGTAGTAAGACTTTTACTGCTTACTATAGGTTTTACAGATGTCGAAACACCCATACCTGCTTCTGATTTTTCTACAGATTCTCTTAATTTATCAGTATAATCCTCATCTGTTTCGGTTAAAGTATACTCTCCTTTTAACGCAGTATAAAATTTTTCGAGATTTTCAGATTCTGAGATTAATTTTCCTAGCGCATTTCCTTCCCCACCCAATGATTGAAAACCTTCAACTCTGAGATATTTCATTACATCCTTAAATAAACTATCTCCATCAACTGGATATTTTTTGGTTTTATATTCGCTACTTTCATCCCCCCCTATTTTTTTAAGTAAACCAGGGAATTCTTTTACTTGTTGAACAAATGATTCTTGAAATGTTTTCCCATTGATAGACTTTTCCGATTGAAGTAGTTCACTGTACATGCCATATATCTTTTTATTATTACCAGGGGTTGATTTATAATTATATATAACATTGATTAATTTAGTATCTATCAAACCTTTATTTGCTCCTCTACTAATGTCTAAACGACTAGATGTACTGTCTAAATCTAAAAAACTTTGTTGTTTAAAACCTTTATCATTTGTCATTAAATAATTTAAGTAAATGTGAATAACCATTAAATATTCAGATAGGTCAATTATTCTATTAAATAATTCATAAATTAATAAAACATCATATAATTTAAGATCTTTGAAATTCAACACTTGTGTAGGATATTTAGATATTATATCATAACATACACTATATATGCCAGATTCTTTAAGAGTAAAAATATAATTCTTTCCATATAACTCTTGTTTTTCATCCATCAATAACATGAACAAATAAACAATTTGTAATATATATTCATAGAAATATTGTGAAATTTCGTCCGCCTTGAGATAATTATTAAATCCGTCAACGGGGTTATCGTCTTCTTCTTTACTATTAATTTCAGCAAGCGTACTTGAAAGATTATTGCTAGAATCTGAGAATTTATATTGAAGTAAATGATTTATTAAGATAGAAGTAGGTGCGCATTTTTGTATATAATTTGAATAATGGCCGTAAGTCATAGTCACAGATGTTCCCAGCTCCTTTTTAGATGGAGTGAAATCAACAGAAAGTGGGACGAATTTAGATCTTTCTCTTCCATCGAGCATCAGATGTTCTTTTACATATTCAATGTATTCGTATACTGTTTTTGAATCACCTAATAGAATATTGTCAGCAACGATTTCCGTATCCTCTTTAACTTTTAAAGCCAAAAACATAGATAATAACGGGTAATTGTATTTATCTTTATTTTTTTGAAACATCTCTTGTATATTTTTCAATGAACTAAATAATATCTTGGTTTTATCTACTATTTCTTCATCATTTGATCTTTCTTTTATCATTTTCCCACCACAACTTTCATCAAAATAATCAGTTTTTACGGATATTTTTCCATTGTCTTGGGAGACATTTATAGATTCATATACATCGGCCAGTTTCAGTTGGCTCTGACCCGCTTGACTTGTATTCTCTGTTTTACATTGAATAGTTATCGGAATTGATAAGTTTTTATTTAGATTGGGTTGTATTAATTGAAATATATTGCTGTACAAAAAAAGAGCAACACGAATATTACATAGATACCCATAATATTTTTCTAAATCACTTTCACTTAGATTATAATTGTTTCCATCGGGATCAAATAAGTAAGAATTTTTCGCATAAAATCCAATTAAAGTTTGACTTCCATAAAATTTCGAAGATGGTGAACCGACCTTAAAACAAGTTTCGAATAATACTTGATATAGCAATTCACTTGAACTACTTTCAGATATAATCGATGATATAATTTTGGAAACTAGATAAAATTCGTGTAATTTATCAGATGTATCAGATATTTGAATATCAATGTCCATTGATTTTAACAAAAATGAAACAATATGTTGAATATATAATATACTATTAATAATCGTAAGATAATTTTCAAATTCATTAACTTCAATGGTTTCAATATTATTTGTTCCGCTATCACTGGATTCATATTGTATATATAATTTTTTTAGATCTGTAATCATGTCATTTTTATGAGTAAAAGATCTTTTTCTTAATGCAATTATTATTTTTCTGAAGATATTAGTGGCATCACCAGGTTCCGGTAATTTATATTTAGTATATAATTCCATCAATTCATCATTTAATTTTTGTTTTATATCCCTACCAGTGCGATCAAGAGCATATTTCTCTAAAAATTGAATAATTATTTTATCTTCTAATTTATTATTTTTCCGTAATTGGCAACTATAAAAATCTTTCATAATTTCCTTAAAATTATCTTCAAAACTTCTAAAATCTAATTCATCTTGCTCCCTCTGATCTATACTTTTGAAAACAGGTTTTGAATCTTTTACGGTGTTGTATGTGCCAAATTCATCCATTAATATTTTTTTATTTTGAGGATTACTGCATTTTTCAATATAAAAATACATGAATATTATGATCATATATGAAATGTTTTCAATATATTCTTTTTTTTTAGAATGAGAAATTCCTCCATCTTTTGGATTTAAGTATATTTTCACTGAATTCGTGGGATCCGAGCCTTGTTGACCGGTGGCGGTTTTCAAAGTTCCCATTAACTGGTTGATGTCTTTGCCATTCCATTTCAATCCCAATAAAGATATTATATTTTTAGTAGGACATCCTCCTCCTCCAAATTGAAGTTTATATCTTTTCGTATCTCTTTTAACTTGTTTTTTTGTATTTTTTTTCATAGATTTTCTAGGTTTTGCATTTTTTCTATATTTTTTGACTGATTTTTTATATTTTTTTGTGGATTTTCTCCTTAATTTATATTTTTTTATGGTTTTTTTCTTTACAACCATTGTATATATATTATATTATAAATTATTTCAGCACATCCCTTTTCAATATATATTTTTTTTCTATTTTTCTTTTACTTTTCATAAATTCGATTAATTTAGAAGCTTCTTCTTTTGAATTAAAATATTCAGAAAAACATTCTTCCATAAATTTATTAGTATAATTTTCATATACATTTGTTGTTTGAGGACAAATTAATGTATTTATATTATCAATTGAGAATTTAGGAAAAGTATCTCTGTTAGATAATAGTAATTCATCAAATATCTGATCATGAATATTATTCTTTTTCTCTCTTAAATTTTTTATTTTTTCATTTAGTATTTTAATTTTATCATCATAATGAATCCATCGAATAATATTTTCTTCCATTTTTATTACTAATGGAAATAAAATAATTATGAATAATAAATTCTTAAATTTAGGAATAATATAAAAAAGATAGAAATTGTAATAAATATAATAATACAACTTGCGAATATAAGATAAGGATATAATTTCATTATACTTTTTTCAACAATGGGATTTATTATTTCTTTGTTAATCATATCAATATTCTCATCTTTATAGATTTCATTTTTCAATTCAATGAGCAATTTATTGATTATATTATCTTTCAGTGTTGTCATTTACATAATAAAACAAAAAAACTCTTTCAATTGAAACCAAATTTGATTTAAATAATTACTGATAATATAGTAAATATAATACAATGGGTATTAAAAATCTAACTAGTTTTATCAAGAAAAATTCACCAGAATCCATCAAAAATTCGAATTTGTATTCATATGAAGGGAAAACTTTAGCTATAGATGCCAGTATCTTTCTATACAAATCATTGATAAATGTGAGGAGTAAAAATGATTATTTGAGAAATAAAGAAGGTAAGATTATAAGTCATATTCAAGGTATTTATATAAAGACTGTTCAATATTTGACTTTGGGTATAAAACCGATTTACATTTTTGATGGTAAGCCACCTTCAGAAAAGAAAGATTGTATCAGTGATCGTAAAAAGAAGGTTGAAGAATTAAAAAAAAAGATGGAGAATTCGAATTCAGAAAAGGAGAAAAAAGAATTAGAAAAAGGAACAATTCGTCTTACTAAAGAATATATTGATGATATAAAGAAACTATTAAATTTAATGGGGGTTTCATATATTCATGCAAATGGTGAAGCTGAATCATATGCGAGTGAAATGTGTAGAATGAAAATGGTCGATGGTGTTGTAACGGAAGATATGGATACATTAACATATGGATGTCCTGTGTTGATCCGCAAATGTATAGATAAATCTATCAAAAGACCAGATATGATAACTACATTTAATTATGAAAAAATTATAGAAGATTTAAAGTTGAATCATGAACAATTCATAGATTTCTGCATTCTATGTGGGTGTGATTATTGTCCTACAATTTCTAGAGTTGGTCCTCAAAAGGCTTATCAATATATTCAAAAATATGGAACAATAGAAAAGATTATTGAATCATGTTCTAATCTATCAATCACTGAAGATTTCAAGAATAAGTATGATCCTTCAAGGAGAATATTTAAATTGTATTATGACAAGCTTCGAAAAGAAGATTTTAGAATGAATGAGAGTAAATATGATAGTAATAAATTATATGATTATTTAATCAATGATTGTTCATTTTCGGAAAAGAGAGTAAAAGACAATAATAGTAAAATAGATAATTATTATAATAAATATCTATAAATAGTATATAATGAATTCAACTCAACTGATATTATTAATTGTAGTTTTATCGATAGCCGTAAGTTCCAAAAATAAAGAAAATAGAATCATTCTAGTTTCCCTTTCTCTTTTACTATTTTTTTGTATGAATAAAGAGATAATATTACAAGGATTTTGTGTGCCAAAGGCAGATGTCACCGGCTCCCCTACTTGTGATTTGAATAAGACAGGTGCTGAATGCACTAGCAGTGGCAACTGTGTGGAAGTTGATACAGGTGGATGTGCTGTCGCTGCGGCTGACTCAGATAAAGCAATCGATCAAGCGCCCACCCAAGATACATGTATAGGTAATGTGAATAATTCATCTAATTTAGCAGACGCTGCAACCGATTGTGAAGGAACGGGTAACACAAAAACTGGTTGTGAATGGACAGTTCCAACTGTTCCTGCTGGTGGTGATAATATTGCGCGCACTTGTGCCGACATCAATGGGGACGGAACGGCCGACGATCCATTTGACTGTTCAGGTGAGACCAACACTCTCGCAGCGAATCCGGGTGATACACAATGTAGTTCTGAACAATGTTCACCTTCAGATTGCTGTACTGGTTCCCCAAAAGTAGATTGCAGCAGTTGTGTAGTAGATGAATTATTTTGGTTAACAGCGAAATCTGGTGACCCTATTCCTACTTGGAGCACTTATGCAAAACAAATGGGAGGAGTTATTCAATGTACCGATGACCCAGATAATGATTCTCCTACATCTTGTGAACAATGTTCTCCTGGTACTATTTCGGACTTGATAACAAATGTTGATAAAGGAGATGATGTTAAGTGTGTAGATCAATCTAGTTATGGTGGTGCAACGACTCAAGGTGGTGCTGGTGCTCAGGCTGATTCTGGAAATGATGGTTCTTCGCAAAGTTATTATGAAGAAATTATGGCTTTTTTTAAATCTAGTAATTAATAAATGATAACAGTTTATAATCTTACTATTTTCTTAGGTATGTTATATTTGGGATATTATGTATTAAAGAGTATTGTTGCAATAATTGCAGTAATTGTAGTTATTTCATTATATTTTTACACGGTTAATGGTTTAGAAGTAGATGATGATTCTGAAATGAATAAAAGATTAAAAAAAGAGGCTAAAATATTAGAATCGGGGGCAAGAAAAGACATGGAACAGGGTATATATGCTTAAAGAATAAAATTCAAATAATTTGCTTAAAGATATAACTATAAATATAGTTATAAATAATGAAAGATACACAAAACATTTATATTCATCCGAAATATGGTATATTTCAATATTTCATGAATTCTTATGGAAGTGATGATTGGTTACAATTATCTTTTGCTTCACCGCCTAATTGGTATTATAATAATAAAATTATAGAGCACGATATTTCAATTATCAAGAATATAGATTTATTTCGATATTATCAGAATAATGATACAACATACTTATTTGAGTTTGAAAATAAGAATGATATCTTACCATCTCGTTATTATAAATTTTTGAATAATGCTTGGGAACAGGGTGAATGGAAAGATTATAATTCAAATGGATATGGTTCGGAATGGCTTTTTGCTGACATTAATAATGAGAATATATCAAAAGATTTTAATATTGAACAATTTGTTAATAATTCATTGCCTCTAAGTAGTATAGAGATGCCTAAAGAAAAGAATATTTGTCATAAAGTAACAATTGATGAATCTTCAAATGTAAATATTGAATACAATATTCCATTTTCTCCAATTGAAACAAGGATGGATAATGATGGTAATTATTATACAAAATTAGAATTTGAGAATTATTATGGAGGTACATATGAATGGAATATATGTGAACCATCTAAGAATGCAAAAAGGAATATGATAGAATATTTTATGAAATATTACAGCGATTTAGAACCCGATATATTTGAAATTGCATTGGAAAATATTTTGAAGACTCTAGATTAATTATATAGTCCATCCTCCACCCACCATAAGATAACCACCTTTTTGATTGTGTTTTATAGGAGTCCCTTGACAAGTTAGTATATATTTTATGAGCTGTGGTTTAGCCCAAGAATTGTAGGATAATTTAAAAGAATCGGGGGGTCTTTCTGCTAATAAATTAATTTTTTCTATTAAAGTCTCTTTATCCATTTGATTTATTTGAGATTCTTTCAAAAATTCATAATCGGTTTTGTGTGGTTTTTTTACACCATGTCCTGTCCCTTGACAGATACTTACAATATTTCTTAGTTCATTAATACTTTTTGAATTCAAATTTTTGTAAGTATAAGTTTTTTCATCTCTATTTTTAATAGATATCATGATCTCTCTTAATTCGCCTTTCGATAAATTTAAATCTTCTTCTAAATATAAATTTTCTTCTTTTATTTCATCGCTTTCTTGTTCTTCTTCTATATCATCAATCTTATCTGAAGAAGTTATCACAGTTTTATGTTTATCATGATATTCTTTTGCTTTACCTTTCAACTCTATTATTTTACCATCTTTAACTTCAACATCATCTATATTACCAACAGGGTCTAAAGCATCATTATATAATACACCATCTTCCCAAAAATAAAAAACATTATCTTTTTCTAAAGAAATCATATCTCCTTCAGAACTTTCTGTTTCTGATTCATCTAAAAATTTCTCCTCTTCTTCTTCATCTTCTTCATCCTCTTCATCCTCTTCTTCTTCTTCATCCTTTTCTACTTCTTCATCCTTTTCTACTTCTTCATCCTTTTCTACTTCTTCATCCTTTTCTACTTCTTCATCCTCTTCTTCTTCATCCTTTTCTTCATCTTCATCCTCTTCTTCATCCTCTTCTTCATCCTCTTCTTCATCCTCTTCTTCATCCTCTTCTTCATCCTTTTCTTCATCCTCTTCTTCATCCTTTTCTTCATCCTCTTCTTCATCTCCTTCATCAGAATCATTTGAAAATGATCTTAATTTATTCCATCCTTTAATTCCTTCTTTCCATTCAATTACATTATTTATTTTACATTCATATAAATGATCTATTAATTTTTCTGAAGCATTGCATTTTGAATGAGCACAATATGTAATTATAGGTACATCTTTAATATCTAAAGTTTTATTTTTCACTTTTTCATTGATTTTAGGAAATTTTTCAATATTTTCTTGTAGGAATTCTATAATTATATCATTTTTTTCAGAAGAGGATAATTTATCAAGTTTATCATACGGTAGATTTAAAGAATAAGGAATAATATTCCCGGGTTTAAAGTATTTATTGGGTAAAGCATTTATTATAATTTCATCTTTATTTTTTATTGCTTCATCAAGAGTTTCAATTTGTGCGGTACATATAATTCTCATAGTTTTCATAGGACTCCATATTTTATCAGATTCTTCAACTAAATAATGAAAATGACGGCAATAGGTTTTATCTTGATCTTTATACGGTTGAGGACAATTCATTTTTAAAATAACATTACCATTACTTTCGATTTTCATAAGACCATGATTTTCATAATTTCCATAGGCAACTTCTGCTTTATTAATTTCTAATTTATCTTTTGTTTCGTTAGCAGCCCAATAAAAAATCCATTTATTTTTATTATCTTCATCCATATTACATTTTATTTCAATTGAATTATCAGTTAATTCTTTAGGAATAATTTCTGAAATAGAAGGATTATTAAGATTATAATTTTCATCACATGTTATAAATTTAGGATATGGTGAATAATTACTATTTTTTTTAGACCAGAAAGATATTTCTTCTGTATTTAATTCTTCTACTGGTTTACACATATTACATTTATGTTTTTTATCCATTCTATTATATATTGAATATTATAATATAAATTTATTAGCGAATTTATAGAACTTTTTCAGCTACTTTATGAATTTTACGGATATCAGATACAATTATATCTATTATTTCTATAAAATGAGAAAGTAAAATATTTTCTCTATCACTAGTAGTTGCTTTACTGATTTTAGGATTGAATTGATTCATAGTAAATACTATATTAATTCTATCTTCTAATGGATGGGGTTTATTATATCCACAAATTGAAATTATTGATTTATCATCTATATTGTATCTTGTTATGTATCTTTGTATTAGATTTCCAATTGTATGTGATTCTTTATTAATATTTAACTTAATAATACTTTCATTATGTTCGACTATCGAAATTCTAGAATCATTATTATTCAATAATGAAATTATCTCTGTTTTAAAAGAATCTAACTTTTCAATGAGAATCATGATTGATAAATTAAACAGACTACTTTCATCATAATAATGACACGATTTTAATGAAAATCTATATTTATTAGGTTCATTGCTTTTATCTTTATAAAAGTATCTTTCTTTATTAGACAAAGAAAATTTACGAATGAAATTTTCTTTTTCTTCATCATCTTCAAAATTTTGTAATTTTAATTTAAGATCTAGATTTTCTTGAAATAATTTTTCATTTGTAATAAAATTATAGGTAGATTGAGAAACGGATTGATGTCTAGCATGTTCCTTTCCTGTTCCCACTGAAGGAGATGTATATAAATGAATACTCTGATGTGTATCTTCTGTGTTTGTACTTTTCAATTCTGTTAACAAAATGTAACTTTTCCCTATATCTCTGGATTTCATAGTAAAAGGTCTAAATATTTCATCTTTTTCTTTTTGTGATAAAGGTTTAGACATATCATAGTTTTCTAGTTTTATTTCTGAAAGTTGTCCTTTTAAGATTTCAATTTCTTTTTCAGAATATTCATACTCATCATTAATCATTTTATCATATCTTTCTTGAATTCCTTCTATTAGTGGATATACTTCAAAATCATTCAATGTCACAAATCTACAGGGTTTCGAAAAATCATCATGCGCAACCTTTAGAACAAATAGATGATTATACATATAATTCAAAGGGTTTAGATAAATAGGACATAATGATACTCTTTGAGAAAGATATTCATTATGAACAGAAGAATTATTCTCAACAATATTAATATCTGATTTTTCTAGAGTATCATTCATATAAAATGAAACAGTTGGTATATCATTAATTAATATTCTTCTCAAAGCATTAATTATAGACAAATCAAGTCCATAATCATCATTACCAACTATATCAAAACACAAACTTCCTTTTTCATTTGCAATATTTTCGATTTTTACAGAAAAGCTCGTTTCTTCTGACATTATAATGTATATTATATACATTCAAATATTTAAATCAAATTTATAAGTTTATTTTGAGAAAATAGTATATAAATAGTATTTAAAATGAGTCAAAGAACACTGTATATAAGTGGGAGATGCGAACATTCAAAAAAAATTTTATTAGGGATTAAACAACATATGTTTTTAAAAGATATATTCACAATTGTTAATATAGATACAATGGCATTTCCAAATTATATTAAGAGTGTTCCATCTTTAGTAATAAATGATAAATTAATTGTAGGTGAAAATGTTTTCAATTATTTCGGGAGAATAGTTGATGAAAAAATGAAAAAGGAAGCTAGTAAAAATAATGATACTTCTAATACTGATAATAATCAATGTAGGCTAAATGAAGATGGAGAATTAGAGGGTTGGTGTGCAAATAGTCATTTTTTAAATTATTCTCCAATAAGTGAATCAAATGATGACTATACAAAAAGCCATCATAAATATACACCAACTTATGATTTTTTAGAAGGTGGAGGGAGACCGATTGATCAAATCGTAAAAGAGATGGAAGCGAAAGATGAAAAAATCAGCGCCAATAAACAATCATTTGATAATGATATGAAAAGAATGGAAGAAGAAAGGAATCAAATGTCACAGGGTGATGGAAGACTGAGGGGAGGTAGTTTCCCCCCTTCATCGAGTGATATGTATTCACAGAGAGGCGGAATGGATAGAATGGGCGGAATGGGCGGAATGTAAATAATTATATTATTTATCTTTTTTTTCTAGAACGATTTATCAAAAGGTTGATAAATATATTAATAATTTCAGTATAGTAATCTAAAGCCCCATCAATACATTTACTTGTATCATTTGGATATCTTTCAATAATATTATTAGTAGTGAAAATTATAAATGCAGAATAGATAAATATTAAAGCCAAAGTTATGAATATATTTAATTTTTCAGATCTTAGGAAAAAATTTATTAATGCTAGTATTAAAATACATAGTGCAAAAAGTGATACAATTAATACATAGGGGGTTATATCTACATCAAAGGCGATTACAGCCATTCCGATAGCGAACATTGCTAAGAATATAATTAAAGTATCTCGAATACCACCTTTTATCAGATTATTATTGATAAACAATAGCATAAAAGCAATAAGAAAACCCCCCAATACACTATATATCACAAAAAATAATTGTCTGATTTCAAATGGTATTGATTGATTTTTCATTAGCCATATTAAAATTCCAAAAATAATACTGATTAATATTAGTTTTAATAATCCTTCAAATAAGAAATTTTTAAAAGTCAAATATTTAATTAAATCATATTTGATCAAAATATCATTTGTTTTTATATAATATGCGGAACCACCTGTAATCGCAAGTTGTGATATTAGTGTGGCAAAAACGCATATAAGTAGATTTTTTTTTGATCGAACTTTTTGACCAATTGTTGATAACTTTTCCATATATATATATTGCGTTATATATTTTATTTTTATATTTCACTACATATAAATGAACATTGAAAGTAATTCTATCGAACTATTCACTAAATTTATTCGCGATTTAACAAAAACATATCCAGAAATAAAGTCCGCATTGTATAGAGAATTTTCTGATTGTTTTGATGAATCAATTGAGAAAAAGTATGATAATTATCCAAAGATTATAAAATTCCTTGATTCAATTGTATCTTATTCAGATTTAATTGTGAATAAAGATGAAAAATTATTTACAAAGAATATACTTTTAACAGCGGAGGTGTCATTTGACAAATTATGGGAGAAAAATATTTCATCTAAGACAAAGAATATAATTTGGAAATATTTTCAAACATTTCAAATTATTAATATTAACAGAAATTCGAGTGATAAATTATTAGATGCGATTAATTCAATCAATGATGATGAGGTAGATACAAAACAAGATAAGGATGAATCGCCCGATGGAACAAAAGAGAAAAAAAAAGAAGAAAAGAAAAAAATAGATAAAAAGACAGCAAAAGAATTAAATGATTATAAGAAATTAACAGAAAATGTTAATAAAAGTAGTTCAGAATCTGAATTAGATGCTATTTTAGGAGATTTGGGTGATACAAAAATAGGTAATATTGCAAAAGAAGTAGCTGAAAAAATAGATATTGATAGTATGGTCGAGGGCATCGATGAAGATTCAGATCCTATGGAAGTTATGGCACAGCTCATGAATCCGGAAAAGATGTCATCTATATTCAAGAATATTAATGAAGTTATGAGCGAACAAGTAAGTAATGGAAATTTATCAAATGAATCTCTTAAAGAGGAAGCCGAAACAATATTTAGCAATATGTCTTCCAATCCATTGTTTTCAAATGCTATGAATATGATGAATCAAACGATGGGTAAAAAATAATATTCTATAATTATATAAACTATGAATTTGAATACATTAATCTTTATATTAACACAAGATCTAAGAACTCCATTACATACATATTATGAATATCATTTTAATAGGCCCAGAATAAATTCCAAATTATTGAACAGTTTAAAGAAAGCAGATATTAAATCACTTGATGTCAAACTATTTATAGAAAATAAAGATAATTTTAAATATCTTAAAGATTATCAATATGAAATATTGAGAAGATGTCTTGTTATATTAGAGTTAAATATACCAAGAAGTGATTATGATAATTTATTGCATGATTCATTTGAAGATTTTATTCCAAAAATAAAGGAAATAATAGATACTAAAAAAGGAGAAATTAAATTAAATTTTCATGATGTTAAGAAAATACCCAAAAGTATTGATATCAATGAGGGAAATTTATCAGGAATTTTAAAAGAAACACTCGAACAAGTAGACATTAAGGGAATGTATAAACTATATGAAAAAGAAAGAGATAATGGAAATTTATCAAAAGAGCTAGATCTAAAAAGAAAAGAAATTCTGAAAATCGATAAGAAAATTAAGTCTTCAATTTTTAAAGAGAAATGTAAAATGTTACATTCTTAAATTTTAATTATCACTTTTCAAAGGAAAAAAATAAATTTTAAATATTAGTATTATTATAATGAGTTTTGAGGAGAAGAAAAAGGAATATAAAGAAATATATAGTAAAATCGAAGTTGAATCTGGGTTGAGAGAAAAACTTACTGCAAGTTTCAAATCTTGGCTGAGTACATTTAACACCAGTCAATACTCAATTTTGCCAAATATAATTTCATTAAAGACAATAATTGATATCTATTTTATACTTTATGATTTTGAAGCTATCAAATCAACAATATCTTCAGAAATATTCGATATAATACTCGATCAAGATATTTATACAAAAGATAACGAGACACTTTTTGAAATAATAAAATCTATAGATGATTCTGTGTCAATTATGGGAAATATATATTCTAATTCTCCTTTATTAAAACAAATATATGAAAAAAATTGGTATCCATTTGCATTTAATGAAATTCATAAATCGAATAGTTTAGATTTACATAAAGCATTCTTAGAGAATGTTATGAAATATAATGGATCTGTAAACAATACAGATAAATTAGTAAATGGAATTATTAAACCTATATTTCAGGGTGTTATAAACTCTTGGATGGATGAAAAACAAATAATCAAGTATGTTTTAACTAGAGCAGGTGGTGATATTCCAAAATCAAGGAAACAGAAATTGAAACCGAAAATGGGAAATAACAAAACTCCAGATAATTGGTTAAATAAAAACAGATTTGACAATAAATATGATATAAACAGATTTCATATGAATACAAATGTTGTAGTTGAAAATTGTGATACCAAATTGCATGTATTACCAGAATTAGGTAAAATTGAAAAAACTAAAGTGGAAAAATTACAAAGATATAATGAACCGAAAATAAGATTAGATGAGACTATTGAAAAAATCAATGATATTCGTGAATTAATTGCTAAAGGTCCTGACGCTTTCGGCTGCACTGGTTTATCAGATTCAGTAAAGAAATATCTTGAAAATATATTAAGAATACAAGAAAAACTTTCATTGAAAAGTGAAGCTAGTGATAAATATTATAGAATATCTATATATCCTTGGGTTTCTCAGCCGGAGAAACCGAAAAATAGTTCAAAAAAGATATTTCAAAAAGCAAGAGGAGGACATAAAACTGATATTGAAGATTTTATTGAAGCTGACAATATATCTTTATACAAATCTGTTTCCCTAAATTTTAGAAAAAGTATAGAAGATTGTGATAAAGGAGTACTAGATTTTGATAATCATTGTGAAATATTAGCAATGGTTTATTCGAGGAGACTAATGAATTCTTTAATTAGTTTGCATGATTCTTATGATAAGATATCTTTAAATACAATGGGTTTATTTTCTCCATACAATGGAAGTACTTTAAGAGCATGGACAAGCGGTCAAGCTGTCAATCTATCTGATAGAACAAAGACTTTAAAGGCGGAATGGATTGATATCAGTGATAAAGAAAAACAAAATCGATATTTAAAATGGAAATATTTGAGTTCACATTTTAGAAAATTAGTTAGAATATCTCATAAATTAAATAAAGATATTTGTAAAGGTCGTGAATTGGAAATTAATGGTGATAGCAGCAGAAGAACACAAAGGATTAAAACAAAAAAGGGTGGCGGTAGAAGGCCTTCGGCCAGGAAAAATCAATATCATGAAAAAAAAGTGAATTCTGGATATTGGAAAAGAGCTTTCCGTAAAATTGGGTGGGGATTTATCAATATACCCACATTAGGTGTACCTTATTTTACGGGCAATACTATAAATTATAATTCAAGGGATAAAAATGCAGTTAAAAATCCAAAGAAAGAAAGAGAAATTCAGATATCTGATATAGAATACATGATAAATATCCCTGATTTTCAATCCATATTATCACCTAGTTATCCAACAATTAGCCCACTTGTTTGTAGTGAAGGCGAATGGAGATATGGAGTACTTAAGAAGAATCAGACTTTGTTTACAAATTTTATAAAGGGTGAAACTGATTTGAAATCAGTTATCTTAAATGATAATCTATATAAGCATAGTTCTTCAGAAGCTTCTTTGAAAAATAGATATGTGATTTCAGATAATCCTACAATCTTAAAATATCCCCCATGGTTTGATCCAGAATTCACGATGGTGAATGGTTATAAACCATCGAATAAAAATTGGAATTACTCTAATTTGGACAATAATAATTTTTCATTGTGGATTGTCACACAATGGGTCTCTTCTTTTCCTCGGCAAATTGAAAATTATTTTACAACTGATTATAAAAAAAAACTATCAGATGCAAATAGATATAATAATTATATCAAAAATTTAGCAAGATTAATAATGGCAACTTATGGTCTTATGAATGAAAAAAATAATTCCAATTTATTAGATTATTGGTTTGCTCTTAGTGGTAATTTCACAGGTTTAGGTAACTTAATGAAGAATAGAGAAGGTTCTAAAATATGTGGAAGTGGATATAAAGATTAATAAGAATATGTCAGATTATGTATAAAAAATAATATATTATTAATATAATTATGTATAGAACAAATATGCCATTTTGGTTTACTACTATAGATATTCTGTTCGACAGAAGATTTATTTTTGAGATTTTTCCATCAAAAAAATATGATATTAATCGAAAATTAAATGCAGTTATGAGATTGTCTATAGTTTATTCATTGATTTTGTATTTATTAAAGAAAGAAATTTATTATTTATCAATTCCACTAATAACAGGAATTTTAACATATTTAATATGGTATCGATCTATTTATAATTATAAAGAAGAATTAATAAATAACTCATTTGAGAATAAACTAGATGATTTGGTTCAGTTAAATGATATTAATACAGAATGTAGAATACCTAATAAAGATAATCCATTTATGAATCCAGAAATAACTGATTTCAGTTCAAATAAAGAATCGCCTAAATCTTGTCCTAGTTATAATAATGTCGGCGTGCAAAGAAGAATTGAAGAGCTATTTAATGAAGATTTGTATAGAAATGTAACAGATATTTTTGGAAAAGAAAATAGTCAAAGGCAATTTTATACAGTTCCAGGAAATCAAGTTCCCCATGATCAAGATTCATTCGCACAATGGTTATATGGAGTTGAAGATAAGACTTGCAAAGAAGCAGGGGGAATTGCATGTTTAGGACAAACTGGTAATGTTGGTTCTGGGGCTTCCGGAAATCCACATTAACTAATTAAATTTGTATTTACACTTAAATTAATATATTTCTCTACTATATAAATGGCAACTATTGGATATAGTGGATATATTTCCAAAACACATGAACCGGATTTACTTCAATGTAATAATAGTAATACAAGTGACAAAAGTTCATTTACTTTATTTAAAAAATCTGGAATTAGAGATGATTTGTTAACAATTGATTTAGATGTCATGCAATCTCAAGGTCCCGGATATTATCATTTAGATAATCAATATGGTTGTGAATGTGGATTAAAAGAAGCTGTATCTATTCAGACATCTCAACCGGGCATTCATCTCAAAGGTGGTTTTGGATGGACAGGAGAAAAGGGTTGTTTAATAGATAATGATACAATGCTTAGAATGAAAGAAGATAAGTTAACTAATAAAAGAACAATTAATCAATTAACAGAAAGATTATTTAGAACAACACCGGCATATACAAAGGGATATTATGATGTTGATGTGGAATCTGTAATTAGACCGGGTAATTTCACAAATGATCAGAAACCATGTAAAGGTAATTCCGAAATTACTTATGGAAATTATTTCACTCCAATGATACCCAAACTAAAGACTGAAGTTCAGAATGTTCAGCATATTATCCCAGAAGATTCTAAATCTGATTGGGTTAGAGATGGTCTCCCCACTAGACAGATGGTCCGTAATAAAGATTATTTACGAAGATGTCAAGAAAAAACATTTCAGTAAATAGTTTATTTTTTTTTATATAACATCATATAAGATGTCAAGTACATTATCAAATGAATTTAGTTCTCTTCCAGGAGATTATAAATTAAATGAATCTAAATTAAGAAATACTATTAGTTATCCTTGGGCACCAACTACGAGTTTACAGAAAATGGGTGGTTCTGTTTTAGATGAAAATTTCATCGATGTTGAATCAGAAATAAAAAATATCACCAGACCACTTTCAAATGATCCATTTAAGAAATATTTACCCGATGAAAATAAATCTCAACAAATGGTTCATTTTGATGATGGATTTTTCCATGCAGAAAGTACAAGATTAAGAAATAATGCTTTTGAATTAAAGGGAGTTGGTATTAATAGATGGGAACCGCTCTTCTTTGATCCTCAGAAAAATGCACTAGAACCATTTGTTAGGAATGGTTCTAATACTGTTCTTGCGACACTAGATCAACATGTTAAAGAGTGCCAATAATTCTTATAAATTTGATTAGTTGGTTACAGAACTAACTATCTTTTTAATACATCTATACTAAATTATAGATTAACAAAGACTATGGTCTTGAAAAGTAAAGGAGGGAAGAAATATGGTTCTTCTCTTTCTAAGAAAAAGAAGAAATCAGATATTAAATACAATAGAAAGACAAATTACAAGAAGAAAACTGAAGTCAAAAAGACATGCTGTGTTTGTATGGAGGAAGTAATAGATACTAATAATAATACTATAACATGCGGAAAGATTAATCATACTCTTTGTTCTGAATGTAAACTAAAATGTAAAGAATGTCCTATGTGTCGTTCACATTCAGTGAAATCACCACAAGATCAAAAAGTATCTCTTTCAATGAATGGTCGTACCAGTAAGCATAAATCACAATTTCCTAGAAAGAGAATATCTGTAAATGTAACTCATTTTGATGGGAGGGAGTGGGATTTCTTAACGAATAATTGGTCCGGAATTTATCACGAAATTAGGAAAGATTTTAGAAATTATCCAGTCTTTAAAAAAATCGATGAAGATAAATTTATAATTCAATTACCTCCGGCTTATAAGGGAGATAATTCTTGTACTTGGGCTTTCCAGAAATCACAAACTCGTAATTATGATGCACATTGGGTATTTAAGGATGGTAAACTTATAGGTAATCATGATTGGTATAGATGGAGGATCAATTATGAAAATATTTCACCAGATTCTAAAGATTATTATTCGAAACTCCCTGTTAAAATAAAAATTTCAAGAATACAGTAGAAAATTTGATTTAAATATTTAATTTCTATTATAGAATAAATGGATTCCGAAAATCAAGATACTGTTGATTATGATCCAGAAGATGATTATGAAAATACTGAAATAATTGTTGATTCGCATGCAAATAATGAAGATATAAACTTAATTTATAAACTAATAAAACAAAATAAAAAAAATTATGTTACTCAGCCCTCACTTACAAAATATGAAAAAACAAGAATCTTATCAGAGAGATGTTCACAAATAGAATCGGGTTCTAAAGTATTCTTAACAGATACCAAACTAACAAATGCCTACGATATCGCCGCAACAGAATTTAATGAAAAAAAAATTCCATTCATTTTAAAAAGACCAATTGGCAACGGATATGAATATTGGAAGATTAAAGATTTATATTAATATAAAAAAAATATATTACTAGTTATAATATGTCTTTAAAGAATATATCGTTAGATGATATGGTTTCAATTTTTTGTTATGTGTTAATAGGTATTTTACTATGCTGTTTACTGTCATTTAATGTCAATAATTTCGAAGGATTTTCAGAATTAAATGAATCAAAAGAAAAATTAGTTGATGATCCTTCGGCAAATAATTCTTCTGGAGAAGAAAAAATTGGTCAAGTATTAAAGGAACCAATGAATAAACCTCCTTCAAGCTTAAAACAGGATCTTTCCACTATGAAAACTGCGAAAGTGTATAACAGTGCAAATATTTCGCAGAAACCAGGATTATCTGAACAAGATTCTTCGATTCCTAGAGGTTTCGACGAAATTTGGAATCCTGGATATAAACCAATTGACACACAATTTAAAAATCAAATGGATAACTCTGCTTTAAGTGAAGTATTTGGAAAGGATAGACCTATGAAACCTTCAAACATTCAGAAAGATAGTGGCGCATTAGCTAATAAAATGGGACCTGCTCCTCAAATGAATAATTCACCAGGACCTTCTGTGGGCTCTGGAATGGGCTCTGGAATGGGCTCTGGAATGGGATCTGGAAGTGGCTCTGGAATGGGCTCTGGAATGGGCTCTGGAATGGGCTCTGGAATGGGCTCTGGAATGGGCTCTGGAATGGGCTCTGGAATGCAACAAGATACTTTGTCAAATAAATCTTCTGGTGATATAGAATTTTTTATTCATTATGCTCCTTGGTGTGGATATTCTAAGAAAGCATTACCCGATTTTGAGAAATTTAAGAATGAGTGTCACGGGACAGTAAATTCTAACGGAACAAAGTGCAAAGTAACTATACTCAATTCTGATTTAGATGGTGGTAAAGCTGCTAAAGAACATGGTGTAAAAGGTTTCCCTACTGTTTTAGTAAAACATGGTGATGGAGAACTTAAACAATTTCCTTCAAGGGATTTCAATAGCTTAAAAAAGGCAGCAGATAATGCTTAATATTACCACGATTTTTGAACATTGTAAGTTCTATTAGATTCGGCATGATTATCAAACGAATCTCTATTATTTTCACATTGTCTATCAACTTCCCAGTGATCAGGACTACATAATTTAAAATCCTCATGTGGTTCTGCTTTATACCAGAATACTTGCTCTGTTAATTTATTACTTTTTGCATTATTATTGATAACCAAACATTCATAGTTCTCAGTACATTGATCCATTACTTGACAAAACATTTCAAAATTAGGAAACATACCCGCATAATGTTCATATAATCTTTTACGATTTGAAACATAGTTTTCTCTAAGAATAAATACATAATCTATATTTGTTCTTAAATTAGGAGGAATACCTAAAGCATATTGCATTGTAATAAGAAATAAAATCTTGTAGTGTCTACCATTCATAAATAAACTTCTTACATTTTTATCTTTTGTCCATGAATTATCATATAAACAATCATCAAAAACTAGAAATGCTCTAGGATCGGTTGTTCCATTTTCTTTTACTTTTTCAATCATCATTTTTTGTCTTTTCAGCAATCTATCAACTATTCCAGGTTCATATTCTTCATAGATATACATATTTGGAACCATAGAAGAATAGAATTCATTTGCAGCCTCTGTCCCAGAAATAACTTGACCAGCTGGAATTCCAGTATGATGTGATAATATATCTTTACATAAAAAAGATTTCCCTGTATCTCTCTTACCTATAAGGACTACAACTTTATCATCTCTTATTTCATCTATATTGAATCTTTTCAACTGTATTTCCATTATTATATCTAGTGCTTATAAAAAAAAATTCAATTCACAACCTTAAGTTATATTTCTAGTTTTTTTGTAAATTCTCAGGTAAATATGAAAGATATAATTCAATATTATAAATGGTCAAAAAAAGAAACATCACTTCTTTTTAATTCAATCGGTGAATATTTAGGAATAAGTAATTTACAATTCTACATGCCCTTCTTCTCTCTTTATTTTCATGTACATAACACCAAAAATTCTACTAAAAGGATCGATCTAGATAGAGAAAATTATATTCGAAAAATCACGGAAATCACTAAACAGAGATATTATAATTCTAATCTTTTACTAAAAGCTGATATATATAATTCCAAAAAAACAACAGTTGATAATCTAGATACATTTTGCAAAACCATTCCACTAGTCGATCCCACTCATTGTTTTAGAAATAATTATAATTTATATGTCAAAAATAATCCTTATTTACCTTCACCGTATAATTATAATACATTCTCCAAAATCAATAATATGGATAATACAGCATATATAGATGTATTATGTTCATATTTATTCAGTAAATTAACAGAAAAGAATATAAATCCAGCTTTTGCATTATTTTATGGCTCGGCAAATGGTTTAGGTGATTATAATTATGATTTATCTGATGAATATTATGATATAAAAGAAGATGAATATTTTAAACGAATAAGAGGGAAAAACATCATTGTAAATACATATACATCAGATACAGAAGAATCAGAAGAATCAGAAGAAGAAACATATTCTCTTTCTAATTCAGAAATTGGCTCACTTTCTAATTCAGAAATTGGCTCTCTTTCTAATTCAGAAATTGGCTCTCTTTCTAATTCAGAAAGTGGCTCTCTTTCTAATTCAGAAGTTAATTCCCCTTCAAAATCACTTGATAGAGATTCAGAAAGAGATACTTATGATAATGAAAAATACAAAAAAATTAATGCAAGGAATACAGATGAACATATAGCGATTCTCAAAGATATACCGGTACAACTTATGTTTATCGAAAAACTGGAAGGAACTCTTGAAGATTTATTAGACGATATAAGTGATGAACTTTTATTAAGTTGTTTATTTCAGATTTCATTTTCGCTCGTTTATTTACAGAAACATTTTAAATTTACACACAATGATTTACATATTAATAATGTAATGTATCAAAAAACAGAAGTAGAAAATTATTATTACAAGTATAATAATATTTATTTCAAAGTTCCCACTTATGGATATTCATTTAAAATTATAGATTTTGGAAGATCTATATTTTCTTATAACAATAAGATATTTATGAATGATGTATTTTCAAAATATGGAGAAGCAAGTGGGCAATATACTTATCCAAATAGTGTTTCATTTATGAAAAATAATAATTCCGAATTGATAAATCCTAATTATAGTTTTGATATGTGTCGTTTAGCAATGACAATCTTAGAAGATATTCATGGAGATGTCCATGATGCGATTGTTGATTTGTTAATACATTTATGTACAGATAAGAATGGAGATAATTACTGTGAAATGGATTCTGATTTTAATTTATATATTAAAATCTCAAAAAATTCTCGAAATGCTGTTCCGAAAGATATTATTCAGGGTAATCTCTTTAAAATTTTCAGAGTGAAAAAAAATAACTTTCCCAAAAAAACATATTATACAATTTAAAATGGGGGTTTTGAACTAATTGCGCTTGCTATATATGTACTACTAGTATTATGTTTGATATTTTCACTAAATATCATGAAGATTGTTAGGGTTGAGATTAATATAATAATACAAAATAACTTAGGATATTCATCTTTTTTATAATCTTCGTGACTACTATCTATTAAACCATAAGTTATTAAAACTAAAATAGATATAAATGTCGAAACTAATAAACTTTGACCGAACATTTATTTATAAGTATTAAATTTATTTTTCTACTTCACCCGCATCTTCAAAAAGAGTATAATTATTAGATTTTTCTATATCTACTCCTCTTTTTACGGCTATTTCTTTCATATCATTGAAAAAATTAGCTAAAGAAGATGTTTCATCTATATCATCATCTTTATCAATTTTAACTAATTCTTTTCTAGGAGATTTGGGTTCATTTAATTTTTGTTCTGATAATTTTTCATCTTCTTTAATAGAGTGTAAACTACTTATATTATCTTCTTTCTTAACAATTAATGATTTTAATTCATCTATTTTAGACAATGGTTCCGGTTTAGACAGCGGTTCCGGTTTAGACAGCGGTTCCGGTTTAGACAGCGGTTCCGGTTTAGACAGCGGTTCCGGTTTAGACCTCACATTTTCTTCACTGGATGATAATCCAAATATATTATTTAAAGAGAATAAAGAAGATGATTCATTATCTTTTGATTTATTATCAGATTTAACTGGCAAGTTTTCTATTGGATTCGTAACACTTGGATTAAATATTTCATCATTCTTAATAACATTTACTTCTTCTTGATCCTCCATTGTGGTTATTAATGTTTTTATCATATCATCCTTATTTTGTGAATCTTGCGTTAATTCCACATTATCATATTTTTCTTCTTCAACCGGAATAGTAATATCATTTACTTGTATATTGTCACATTCTGTTTTTATCTTATCTTCACTCGGATCATCATCAGTAGAGAATACGGGTATATCTTCACTCTTATTTTCTATTACTGGTTCTAAATCATTTTCACTCTTTATAATATTTATTCCTTCATCATTATTATTTTCATCATTATTATTTTCATCATTATTATTTTCATCATTATTATTTTCATCATTATTATTTTCATCATTATTATTTTCATCATTATTGTTTTCATTCATAGTTATTGAATTATTGATCGAATGTACTTGTTGATTTGTTTTTAAATTACTCAATTCTTCTTTAAGAATTTGAATAATTTCATCTCGTGAATTACTCTCATTCTTAGTAGAATTGTCAAGATGTTCTTTTAATATTTCTTTAACGGGTAATAATTCGCGAACAGTAATTTCAATACAATTTTTGATAATGTTTTCAATTTCTTTTTGATTTTTTTGATATTCGCTGCCCAAAATATTTTCTTCGAATAAATATGGATTTTTCCACATTTCTCTAGCCGAATTTATATATGCTTTGTGAATAAATGTAGTTTTTTTGGGAATGACAACATTAATTCTGTTAAAAGTTCTATTTGGACCAATTGATGTTAATATTTTTGTATGACTTATAAAAACAGCTGTAATTAAATCATCAATCCAATCACACCTTGAATTTTCTACAATTCTCAAACATTCATTTTCAATTATTTCATTATTCCATATAGGAACTTTTTCGAGCAAACTTCTAAAAATAGCATTCAATGGAATATTTTTTGTAGAAGATAATATTTTAGATTCATCATAAATAGATTTTATACCATCAAACATATGAGAAAATAAAATATCTATTAACTGTTTTGTATATTCTATTTTCGCTTGCGTAAAAATAGGAGAATTTACATTATCCATAATTTATGATTCTTTTTATTTTATTAATAGTAATTACACGCAAAAATATATTCATATATTAAAAACTAATATAGTATTATAGAATGATTAATAAATATGTAAAGAATACAGTATACTTCTCTTTATTTATACAATTTTTGACAACATTTATATCACTGGATGGTTTTAATTATCAAATAATGGAAAAAGATAAAATTATGAAAAATATACTATTATTAGAATCTATAGCTCAATGTATTGAAAGTATATTCTATATATGGGTAGTTGTTTCATTAAGGAATTTATCAATTATGACATCTAGAAGATATATTGATTGGTATTTAACAACGCCAACAATGCTTTTTAACACAATTATGTTCATGGAATATTTGAAAAATAAAGAAGAAAATAAACCACAATTTACAATCATGGAATTTATAATCGAAAATAAAAATACAATTATCTATTTATTTATTTTAAATGCATTAATGCTAACATCTGGATTATTAGGAGAACTTAAAATTATAAATGTAATACCATCAGTTATCATAGGGTTTATATTTTTCGTTCTATTGTTTTGTCATATATATAAGAATTATGCTATCCATACAGAATTATCTATGAAATTATACATATTTATGACTACTATATGGTCTTTATATGGTATGGCGGCTTTAATGAATCCTATAGTGAAAAATTCTATGTATAATATACTAGACTTATTTTCAAAGAATTTCTTTGGATTTTTCTTGTATTACTACATAACAACAATTGGTATACGATATTAAGGATAAATTTTTGTGATATTTTTTGATTTAATATTTAGAATATTTTTTGATATCAACATAATATTCTGATAATTTTGTGTTTTTGTTGTCCATAGATAAATATCTGCTACGGGTTTTTCAATTTCAAACATGAAATCCAACAAATATGATATATACATTTTATCTAATAGTATTATAGATCTTTGGAGATATTGTATTGATTCTTTTTTTAATTCTTTAATAAATTTAGTCATTTGAATACTATATTTCAGTAAATTATTTGAATATTTAATATTTCTTGTATCAAATATGAATATGAATTCATTTTTAAGCAAATAAAGATCTTTCCATAGTTGAAGGAATTTAGAAAATTCATTATCTGTAATCAGAGTATTAAATTTTATGAATATATATTTATTTGAATTTTGAATTAACATTAATCTTTATCTTCTAATAAGATATATAATAAATAATAGAACTATGACACCCCCACCAATAATTAAACCATATGACCATCCTGGTAATCCATCATTATCAACAGGATGATAATTTTCCCCTTTAATAAATTTCAAATTTGTTAGGTTATCATCAATTCCAGGTTTTATTGCTGGGTTTTCTAAATCGATCCTTTTCTTATCTTCTGGGCAACTAGTGGGAGTTGTATAATAAGATAATGAATGAATTCCCAAATTATCAGTACCCATAAATGAAACTATATTTGAAATTAAAGCGAGTACAAACCCTGCTGCAATTAAGCCACAACATATCTTTAAAATATTATTTTTGCTTTCTATTTGACGCGATCTGACTAATTTTTCGGACCATATTTCTGATAATGTGCGATGTGTGAAAATATTAGTAATGATTATTATAATAATAGGAGCAATTATAAAATATCTTAAAGTTCGCATATTCCAAATAATACCTTGCCACAAATTTGAATTAGGATTTTTAGTATCTAGTATGCTTCTAGTTATAATTATAAACATAATCAAAATAAATGCACTAATCCATGCTACCTTTTGCCATCCATTTACATCATTTCTTATAGTAGTATAATTCTTTCTAATATTATTCTTAAAATTTATTATATTCAGCTGAGTATTGAATTGAGTAAATATTGCACATATTAATAATAATAAAAAGAAAATAGTTGTCAATGGGTCATAAAATAATTTTATGTTTGATTTTTCTTCACTATCTGATAAAAACTTGGTAATCGATGTTCCAGCTATAATACCAAAATACAGTAGTAACATTCCTATTTTCTTTTTATCCCCGCTTTTTGATATTACCAAGATCGAAAAGATTATCATAAGAATTGATAAAGAGAGTGCGAAGTAGTAGAATCCTTTATTATATCTCCAATATGATGGAAAAATAAATGGCCATAAATTTGGTACTAATACAGATTTTAAGAATTTAAAGTCGAATTCAATCGATGATAACCATATAAGATGAAGTGAGAATATAATTGTTATAATCACTAATAATCCATCAAAATCTTTCCTCCCCGCAGAAACAGAGGGATTTTTAAATCGTAAATGAATTACAATAAGATATAATATCAATACAACTAAAAAATCTACCGTAACTGATCTAAAAAACTTTGAAAATTCGACTGTAAAATCACACATTTTGTATGCATTATCATCCGAACCTCCAGCATCAACATGTGTTAAAAATGCGTATCTATATATTCTATTTATTTTATCTTTTTCATCATCACTATAGTTCTCTTTTAGGAACTTTAAAATTTTTTTCCTTTTGGCAATTGTGCCTCCTTCAAAATATTTTTGATTATCATCTTCATCTAACCATTTAAGTGCATTATCTATGGAAGATTTATCTTCTAAGATTAAATCACTTTCTTCGTCAACATATGAAACTATTTTTAAATTAACATGAGGTTTACTCTCAATCTCGGTATTTACTTCATGTGTTGCACAGCATACCTCACCAGGAACTTTAAACACTTGATTTTTTCGATACCATTTATGTTCATTCATTTCAATGTAAGTTGAAGAATCATTTTTTAGAGAACAGCTGAATGGAGTTTGTTGTGAAGCCTGTCGAGTACCTTTAACCCAACCACTTTCATTACAATTATATTGTATCTGATTATTAGAATCACTGAAAGATTCAAAGCAGTTTATATTTACAGAAGTCTGTTCAGCATTTATTTCTGCTACCATAGAATCAAAATTATCTGGGAAAAATAAAACAGGGTTAGGATCATTCTCATCTTCTAGGCCGTATCCTGAATCCGTTACTATTTTATCAAGTAAATTCAAAACTGAACATACACCTCCATTATCTGGAGGATCTCTCGAATCCTCTTCCTGCTGCTGCTGTTGCACCAGAACAGGCTCCGTATCTGTCTCGGAGATAACCCGATCATCTTCAATATATATTTTGATATAAAACCACCACTCTCTAGGAATACCTAAATCTATATTGATATTTAGAATGTTTTCTTCTTTGAAGAATTCATCAATGATATCTCTGCAGGTTTTACCCTCAAGCTTTTCAGGATAAAGTTCTTCTATGATTCTACAAAATTTATCAATGGGGCAAATTCCATCGTCTCTAATACTACATTGTTGATCTATTAAAGTTTCAAATTCAGTTTTATCATCTTGTTCGGCCTCTGTAACTGAACAATTTCCATTGATAGGATCATAAAAACAGCCTTCATGATTTTCACAAGCATATTTATTACCCACATAATTCTGACACAATTGATTTGTTGCTCGTTCAAACATAAATGGGCTAATAGATAATTCTTTGTTACAATATTTTTCGCCATTTACAAGTTCATTCCATATATCCGCAGCATTATGATTCGCCGTTCGATTTATATCATAATTTTTCATTTGATGAAGAAAATATGGAGAACTCCATTTTATTTTAGTTTCACTGTTACCATCTGAAGGACAATAACATACATCGTGGGTAAAGCCGCCTCCCGCACCATATGTCCAACCTCCAGGACTATCACATTCTTCATTAAATTCACAATCAGCAGCATTGTCACTTGGTACACTGTTGAATGAATCCTCGAGTCCTTCTCTAGGTTTACATCTATCATTATATCCATTTTTTTGCCATTCTATACATTTACCAGTAGGTTCATCATAAGATGTTGTTCCAGTATCAACCGCCCATCCACAGTTTCTATTATTATTACAATTTACTTGATCTCTTATTCTTCCACAAGAATATTCTTTTACACACATTCCGGCGTCGCAAATTAAACCTTCAGCGCAAGGATCATCGGTAGCTTTAGATGCGTAAGCTGGCTCATTCAGAGAACCTGTTCCTTCTGTTTCTCCTGTTTCGTCGACAGTTGCCGCCTCTGTATCTACTGTATTAACCGATTCTTCTGATGGTGCTGGGACTGATTCTGCTGGTTCTTCCGTAGAAAAAGAACACATTTCACCTTCTTGTAATCCAGTTGATTGTTTTGTTCCATCTCCTACTCCAATCTTATTTTTCAGATCTTCTAATTCTTGATAAAGAAATCGATAATCTAGTGGTGAAGATTCGTCCATTTGTTGTGGGCTACCTGGAATTACTGTTGAATATTCAGGTTCATCTATAGATTTAGTAGGAGAGGGCTCCCTTCTAATTAATTTTACAGAATCTGAACAACTATCACATGAAAATTTACAAGCATCATAGGCAGATACACCATTTTCATCTTTATCTGTCAAACATAAATCTTGATTGTTTGCATAAAAATCGCATTTATTATCATCTTTACTCCAACTGAGATCATCTTTACAGGGCGCGGGATTGTTATCTACAGAGTTATCTTTAGGTAACAATAATTCATATTCATATTGAGGAATAACTAATTGAGTATCCATGGAATTCTCCATCCCTTTATAAGTTATAATTTAAAAAAATAATTTAATTTAATTCTGATTTCAAGCAAATGAAGCCAAAGATTGTGTATAAGGATTTTCTCTAAATGGATCTAATAAAGATGGATCCAATCTATCAGAAAGTTTGACATTATCTAATGTATCCTTTTCTTGAGTATATTCACAAGTATCATCTGTTGGAATTTCTTGGAAAATATTATCAGCATTTCCAATTCTAGGATTGAAATAATCCGATTCAATTTTTTGAATATCCATATTAATCCAATCAACACCATTTGCCAATTTCGTTTTTTCGGTGACAGGGCTTCTTCCTCTAGAAATAAGTTCTTTGTTCGGATTAAGATCGGCTCTGTAATATTGATCATTTGCCATAGAACCGGGTAAATATGAACCAGCATTTCCAGAATATTCATAATTAGTGGTTTGTTTGACTGTGGGTCTAATAGTATCTTGTAATCTTTCAGTCGGAACAAGAGTACCGGAGGAACCAACAAATCCATTCCTAGAATCATCAAGTGTGGTTTGTTTTATTGTAGGTTTCACTGAATCATATAATCTTTCGGTTTCCCCTACAAATTCAGTTTTAATATTACCTTCATATGTTCTTTCAGATGTAATCTGTCTTTCATTTGGATACATAAAGAAACTATTTTTATTATGGTCATCATCTGTCGCTTTATTTTCTATATTCATATTACGATTTGTTTCGATATGTAACTGTTGATTTGTCGATTTCTTAAACATTGGTCTTTCTTGACTTGGATTAAAATTAACAGCTCCGGCTGGTCCTAATTTCCCTTCATTATTATAAGATCTATTCGTATCTTTTAAAACTTGTTCTGGATAAATAGATGGAGCATCAATCGCACCTGTTGTTATGAGCCATTTATCGGCTGTATTTTCATAATCAGCATCTGGTAAATGCTTAAAGACTTCACCAATTTCGCCCCTATTATCTATACCTTTTCCCGATAAAACTTTACCACCAAATGTTTTTTGTTGATTATTAAGAACTCTTCTATTATCTGTTGAATTTCTTTGAGCATGTATCATTCCTATATCTCTATTAATTTCACTTTTATCATCGATAGGTGGAACATATTCTTGTTCAAATGGAAGTTCATTTTGTTTCAGATTACTAGAAGCATATCTAGATTTATCAGCATTGGCACCGCTAAATGTAACACCGAAAACATTTCCGTAGTCTTTTTCCAATTCGAAAAATTGACCGAGTTCTTTTTTTTGTTCTCTAAAGGCATGTTCGCCACCCATTGTCCTTCTAAATTGTCTATTATCATCTAAATTAACACCTGGAGCAGTACTACCAAAAAAAGGTTCAACTGCTATTTTCTTTTCATTTTCTAAAAAATCTCCTGGGATAGGCATACCAGTTAGTAAGGATATCTGATTTGTTCTAGAATTATTATCATCTCTTAATGTATTTCTACCTTGCATATTTAATCTATCTATCATTTTAGAGTCACCTTTCATTGATAAATCTACATTTTCTTTAACTTTTTGACTTTCAATAACTTTTGAATCTAAATAATTCGTTTGATTATAGATTGAATTACCACTTTGTTCATGAACTGGTGGTTTTAAACTAGGTTCGATATATACATCTTCCTTTTCTTTGCTGTTTGCTAAAGTATATCCAATTCCCAATAATGATACTAAAAGAATTGATTCCATAATATAATGAACTATATATAATTTATTATTTAAAAACATAAGAAATATATTTATCATAAAATGAATAGTTCAAAATATAGAGGAGATATTATTTCTAAAATCTTTCACAGAGAAACATTAAATATTCCATGTAAATCTCATACTCAACCTGTAATTATTAACACAGAATATGATTTCAATAATCAACTGAAATATATTAAGATACTAAAGAAAAAAAATATATATGACGACAATAAAAATTATAAACATACAGTTGTAGAGCATCATTTACATGAATTGCCCATTCAAAACAAAGATATTCAGAATATCGAGTTTATAAATAGAAATGATCTGATAAAAGAAAATATAGACAAGGTCGATATTTTATCTTTCAAAACTAAGGATGAAATATTAAAATTAGCATGTAAGTATGGTTTTTCAAATACAGAAAAGAAAAAGTATGCTATTGAAATAATGAATCGAATACATTCAAATAATATCAAAAACTATTATTCAGATATGAAAAAGTGGAACGGTTCAAAAAATACAAAACCAAAATATCCTAAAAGATATAAAATTTTTAATTCTGAATATTATTAATGAATAAATAAACCCCCTGTAAATTTGATTAGTATTTAAGGCAATAGATATTATTATTTAATAAGTAACAATGCTTTTGCAGCTAGAACAAATTAATGATTTTATAAAATCAAAACATGATATGATATATGATATGATTCAATTAGAGAAAGATACAGATGATATTTACGATACAATTATGAAAGAATCTTTGAAAATTATAAAAGAAGAATCTATTTCCGATGATTTATATAATTCTAGAGTTGTATATATTAAAGAATACATCAAGAAAATATTTGATGAAATCATAAATGATTACAAATTAAGAATAGAGAATAAGAAGGATATTATACAAAAATTGGAAAAACTAAAGAAATTAGATTTACCTGAACAACGAACAAAAGAGTGGTATGAATTGAGATCCCGAGTAATTACTGCTAGTTCTCTGGCAGATTGTATAGGTGAGGGTCATTTCTCAACTAAAGAAGATATGTTATTAGATAAATGTGGCGCTTTAGAGAAAAAGGATATTCCATTCGATATTTTAGAGTGGGGAGTTAGATATGAACCTGTTGCGACTAAATTTTATGAAAATCTAAACAATGTGAAAATTTTAGAGATGGGTCTAGTTCCTCATCCCACATTTAAAATTTTCGGAGCATCACCTGATGGTATTTGCGATGAAAACTCTCCTGAAGAATATATAGGAAGAATGTTAGAGATAAAATGTCCACCTAAAAGAGAATTTACAAAAGAAGTTCCAAAACACTACTGGATGCAAATGCAGGGTCAACTAGAAGCATGTAATTTAGAAGAATGTGATTTCTTACAAGTGAAATTCTGTGAATATATTACAGAAACAAGTTTTATTGAAGATACTTATGAAAAAGATGGTATCATAAATCATACATTATCAAAAAATGGTTATCCAAAAGGATTAGTTATAGCATTCATTCAAAATAACGAAGAATTAAATCCAACAATTCATTATGAATATTCTGAATTTGGAAAAACTTTGAATGAATTAAAAGAATGGTATAATAAAACAAAATCATCTTATTCTCAAAAATATGATATATGCAAAAAACATTGGTGGCGCATCGAAAGATATGAGTGTACTCTAGTTGCTCGAGATCGAAAATGGTGGTTATCGGTACAACCAAAACTATTAGATTTTTGGGAAGATGTTGAAATTCATCGTAAAAAGGGAGTTCAAGAAATTCTAAATAAAAGAGAAGAAAAAAAATTAAAAAGAATAAAGATAAAAAAGAAAGAAGATGTTATTTCTATTTCTGAAGAAATAACAAAAAAAGTAAATACAAATTATTTATTGGATACAGATAGTGATTCTGATTAAACAGACATTCTTGATAACATAAGTATATCATTTCGAGAAGCGACAAAAAACAGAATACAAATCAGAACATTAATAATTATAGATATTTTCCTCAATTCAACAGATTTTGCTGTGTGTGGAGAATTTCCTGTAGATAGTAGAGATGAAACATATAAAAATCTATTTAATAATTTATGTTTTTTATCATCTTCTTCATCCATATTGTGAAAATGTGTATGATCATAGCTCATCAAACATAATGATAAGATTATCGCTGTAAATAATACAATTGATATTAATTCCCAGAAAAATTCCATTTAATACTATATTATATATATTAATATTTAGTTGTTATTTTGGTGATATATTCATTTACATTTTTCTCTTTTTCATTGATTATATTATCTATCGTATCAATGTAAACAATATTCCCTTTAGATAGATTTATTAAGTTACATATAGTATCGATCTCTTTTTTTTCCCATATAGTTTTTAATTTATCAACTATAGGATTCGTGTTTTTAATTTCTTTGTTACTATCATCTTGTAAAATAGTAATATAATGTTGTATTGTATGTTGAATGGTTGAATTTGGACTATATGTCTGTATTAATTTATTCAATCCCAAAATTGTTTCACTATAAAGTAATTCATATTCATTTTTATCGTACCATTGTGTAAATTTATAAATGGGTTCATAAAGATTATGAAGATCTTCTCTAGAATCTCCCATTACTGTTCTAGATATCCCTTGTAAAAAAGTGGGAGAATTATATGTAATTGAATTGTTAGAAACAGATAATTTTGTTCCAATATCTTTATAATTCAGGAGGATTAATCGAAAAATTACACACATTGGTTCGAGTATAAAATCTTTAGTTGAATGATTCATATAAGTTTCCGCTATTTTGAAATTTGTATAAAGAGTCAATGGATTATACATTATATTATTTCTATTTTTAAAATCTATTTAAAATCTATTATATGAAATATATATATATAATATGTTTAACTTACTTTTATCTTTAACAAATCTATATTCTCAAATAAGCCACGATTGTGTGACAGATGGTGGTTATTCTTGGTGCGATTCGAGTTCAGAATGTATAAGAGTATGGGAAACTCCATGTAAAGATCATTATACAGATTGCAACGATTGTTTGACAAAACAGAGAGAAGGGCTAAATCTAGCTTGTCCGTCTAATTGTGATTTAACTATTCCCTCACCGATTTCGGTAGAACCTCCCATGGTGATAGATCCTATACCACTTCCAGTGACGGAACCACCTATGACACCACCGATTGCTATAGATCCTATGCCACCGATTGCTATAGATCCCGTGTCACCGATTATGGATTGTCCTGAAGTTATGTGTATGATGTATTGTGAGAATGGTCATCAAATAGATGAAAATGGTTGTCAGATTTGTGACTGCAATGAATCAAATGATGATTGTCCAATTATTCAGCCTTCTTGTGAAGGATATTCATATATTTGTCCAAAAATCACAGAAATAACTCATTGTGGAGAAGGTGGGATAAATAATCATGTTACTTATCAATTATCTTTAGTTCTTAAACCGAATCCTGCTATATATAATATTTATGCTATTTATGGAGATGATAATGGTAATACTATTACGATACCTCCCTCTTATCAGAGTACAAATGGATTAAATAATAATTTAGGTGGATATAGTGATTATCTCATGGATATGATTCCAGATACTCGTTATGATTCTTGGTTAACAATTGGCTTAACAAATGGAGATCCAGATAATCAAGTTTCATCTGTTGGGATTGATTTTAAGAGTTGGACAGAAACTAGCGGACTTTCAATTGACAATGGAGCTGTGTTTTTAATGAATCCAGAAAATTACAATACAATCACACAGGGTTCAGAAATAGTTATTGCTCAATTAACACTTCCGAAAGATACTAGAGCGAATGCTATTTTTAATATTCAAGGGAAAAAAACAAATACAGAGGGTATTTCTGGAAGATATTGGACAGAAAATAATATTAATTTCCCATTAATTCCACCTGTAAGAGTAGAAAATAGTATTCCAAATAATTGTATTTCTTGGTATGATGGATGTAATACCTGCCAAGTAAGAAATTCCCAATTAGGAGGTTGTACTCGAATGATGTGTTTTACCGAAGATACGCCTAGATGTTTAAGTTATTTAACTGTGGGACATTGAATAAATTTGATTTAAATATATATCTTCTAATATAGAATATTAACTATGATTATTCCAGTTCGTTGTTATACATGCGGAGAAGTTCTCGCTGATAAATGGATTCCATATGTAACTTGCATTCAGAATGATAAAAATTTATCAACAGAAAAGATAGAAAATGAAAATCTAGAATTAACTTATCTGGACCTTAAACAAAAAACGCCGCAAAAATCAATCGAAGGTAAGATTTTAGATGAATTGGGACTACATAAATATTGTTGTCGAAGAATGATGTTAAGTAATGTTCATATTATATCATATCTTGCATAATTATCAATGAATATAATATCTATATAATAAATATTAATGGGTGATGTGGTAGAACTAGAATCTAAAATTCAGGAATTAGAAGAAAAACAAGACGAATATCACAATGAATTAGTTAAAGAAATAGCAACAATGAAAAGATTTATGGCTCCCGGGGATATGAATAGAGAAACTAATAATACTCGTAATATGAATGATAATAGACCCCAAACCAATACAGAATTAGCAAATGATTTATCGATTAATAATCAACATTTTAGAGATTTATCAAATCACGAACTTCACCGAGTGAAAAGTAGTTACTCAAAAAAGTATGAAACAAATAATAAAACAATCTTTGATGAATCTATTAATAATGTTATTGATAAAACTATAAATTTTTTATCATATTCTTATGATACATATGAAAAAAGTTATTTAGATGCTGATGAATTAATTGAATATGAAGATATAGGAAATAGAACATATTCAGAAATGATCAAAACACATTTACTTGCTATTTCATTATTTTTAAGAGAAAAAGATGTTACAATTTACTTGGGTATTATACTCGTATTTATTTCTTTTACTATTACTCTATTTGTGAATATATTTGTATAGATATATTCTATTTCTTTTTATATCGATTATTAATAGATGATTAATAAAATTAATAATGAACTCAAAATAATATTGTGTTTATTGGTATTTTCTATTTTTTATATAATATTCACAAAAGATGTAGTAATATTTTATCTGATATTTTTAATACTCACTATCTATTTTTTGGTGAAACAAATAGATGAAGAAGGAGAAATAACAAATATTTTTAAAAAATCCAAAAAAAGAATAATTGATAATAAATTTGGTGATACTATCAATAAAATAAAAAAATATAAGAAATTTAATAAAGAATCATTTAAAAATGGTATGTACTATTCATATAAATTTATAGAAATTATAGAAAAAATCCATACAGATAATGAAGATTCCAAACTGCTTTATGAAAATTCAGAAAGCTATCTTCAAAAAGCATTAAATAGTTTTAATGAAATAGGATTCTCTATTCCAGATACAGAAATATCTCAAAAATTTGGAAATTTATGTATGAAATTGGAAAAAGAAGGATTTTATCTATTAAATAAAATTTCTCGTATAATAAATGATGATTTCGAGAAATCACCCAAAAATCATAAATGTCGTATTGAAATCCATCACATGAATGTGAATCCATCGAATCACTATATTCCTAATATGTTATTTTAGTTTCCCGTATCATCTTCAACCTCTCCATCTTCAACCTCTCCATCTTCAACCTCTTCCTCAGACCGTCTCTTATTCTTGGGGAAATACTTGAATCTCAAGTCGGGGTGTTGACAAAGAAGCAAGCCTCCACCTACTCCCGTAACATCTACACACTTGGATTTCCCATCCTCTGTTTTTTCAAGCTTAAAATTAACATATTCGCCGGGAATAAGACACTTGAACTCAGAATCACTAACATTTAATCCTGTAATGTGAACAAATAGATCATCTTGGCTATCTTCTGAATAATCTGGCCCAGAAATATTTTGAATAAATCCATAACCTCTGCGATTCAGCCACTTTGATACTCTCCCCATATTAATTTCGTTCATATTTATATTATACTATCTATTATTTAATAAATCTTTAGATACTTTATGAAATTTGTATTTGCATTTTTATTTGTAATCTATTGCGTATTATGTTCAAAGCATTTATATGAAATTCATAAAACAAGTTTAAACACTAAAATTCATCATTCATACAATTCAAATAAATCAGAATTATCTGAATTAATGAAATTTAGAGAACCAATTATAATACATACTTTCGAAAATTTGAGTGAATCACTACTCAATTTATCATTCAAAAATTTGAATCAAAATAATCCTGGATATATAATTAACGATAATGATAAATTCATAACATTGTCTTCATTTGATGATGATAATATTAAACAAATTAGTGTATATAGAAATCAAAAGATTTGTCATGATTTCAAAATAAACAATGATACAGAAAAAATATATTCTGTATTCTCTTCACAGATAACATGCAACAATAAATATTATTTATCCTTATTTAAAGGGCCTCAAATGACACAATTAGAATTCAATAAAAACAATTTATTAATCATCCACCAAATAACTGGAACAAGTAGTATTTATTTATTTAATCCGAAATATAAGAATGATATAGAATACAAAAATAATACTGAAATAAAGAAATGGAGTTTTAAAATAGAATTACAACCAAATGGAACTATCTATATACCAATCCAATGGTTATACTTTATAGAATCAGATAATGATTGTATTTTTACAGAAATCATAGCTGATAATATCTTCACAATCTTCTATAATTCTCTTCGATAAATTATATGATTTAAAGATAATGTTATTTATTTTAATAAGATATAAATTATACCATGGATGGCGAAATACCGATGAAATTCAAATGGAATTTATGGTATCATTCTATCACAAATAAAGATTGGTCAGAAAGAAGCTATGTGAAAATTTTAACAATTGAAAATATAAATGATTATTTTTTACTAATAAATACAATTTCTATAGAAACTCTTCAAAATGGAATGTTCTTTTTAATGAAAGATGGTATATTCCCATTTTGGGAAGATCCTAAAAATAAAGAAGGTTGTTCAGTATCATTTAAGATATCAGTTGATATCTTACTCGAAGAATGGAGAATTATAATAACTGAATTATTGTATGATAAAATTACAAAAAAGAAGACACCAGATAATTATATCAATGGTATATCAATATCTCCCAAAAAGGGATTTAATATTGTGAAGTATTGGTTATCTAAAAATGATAAAAATTATGATAAAAAAATTAATGAATATCCTGATAATTTTATTAAATCCAAAGCATTAATTAAAAAACATAATCCAAATAATTAATAATCATCATTATATATCTTTGTCAATGTTGTTACAGATATTCGAATATCATGTTCTAACTCTAATTTATTTATTAATGTTGTTTTTTTTAATTTTTTATCAATAATATCTTTCTTATATTGATTAATAATATCAAGTGTTTTTTCATCATACTTTTTTCTTTTAGGTTTAATCGAATCTGTAAATTTATAATTCAATTGAATTCCCTCACTCGTTTGATGATATCCATAAATCTCTAGATTATCATTGTGTACCTTATAATGACATTTTTCACAAAGTGCCACCAAATTATGTTGAATATTTTTATGATAATGATTAATTATATTATTTGAATCAGCATATTGCTGTTCATTGATATGATGAGTATGTTCAGATTTGTCTTTACAAATAGCACATAAATCCATTTTAATATCAGTATTATAATTGGATTTCTTAGTATTAATAATGTTCTTATTATCATTTGTTATTTCAATTTGAACAGAACGAGCTAATGATACAAATTCAGAACCTAAATCCATCGCATCACATACTTCCAAACCGTAAATAGCCGGACCAGAACCATCTTCCAATTTTCTATCATAGATAAGCTGATTTGTTTGTTTATCATAATGAATTTTAAGATGTTTCACTTGTAAATTTGAAATATTCTGAACTAATTGAATTTCCATTAATTGATGTAAATGGGATGTAAATATAAATGAACAAGAAATATCACTCAATTTTTTAAGTCCAGCTGAAACTATCGATAAAGCAGATACCGTTTCTGTCCCAGAACAGATTTCATCTCCTAAAATTAAAGATTTAGAATTAGATCGTTTTAAAATTCCCCTCAATTCACTCATTTCAACCGCAAAAGAAGATTGTCTTTTAAAAATATTATCATTATTTAAGATCCTTGTAAAAATTTGTGTATATGGAGAAAACTTGAATGATTTACAAGATACCGGGAATCCAGCTTGAGCCATAATAAGAGATAATCCAACAGATTTCATTAATGTTGATTTACCACACGCATTTGTTCCAAATAACAAAATACCATCTTCGGATAATTTTATATCATTTGGTATATATTCAAGTTCTGTCTGAATTTTTTCAACAATCGGATGGCGTATTTGTTCGGCTTCAATAAAACTTTTATCTGAATGAATTATTTCTGGAAAACAATAACAATTTTCTATTGAGAGTTTTCCTAAATTACAATTCAAATCTACAAAACCAACATAATCAACAATATCTGATAACAAAAAAGAATAATCTTTTGTCAACAAATCTATAAATTCCAAATAAAGATTCTTATTCAAAGACTGAAGCTTTCTCTGAGATAATAATAATTTATCACATAATTCTGTTAAATAATCAAATTCCAAATGAACATTAGATCCTCTTTTAAACATCTGTATATCTTTCAGTTCTAACATAAAGAAATTCATATTAATAGAAGTATTTGATAAATTATTGATAGCCTTCTTTAGATTTTTTGACCGAGTCTCTGTAATATAAATATGATAACCATATTTATCATTACATTCATATTTTACAACATTTGACTTTTTACGATCAATATAAAATCCCAATTTTTCACATATCTGTTTGATTTTACTATCACAATCTTCTATTGTATCTTGTAATTTATCAATTTCTGGATACTTATCTCTTTTGAAAATTGAAGTATTCATATTTGTAAGAGAATATTTCTCTAATTCTTTCATCTCAAATGTATTCAAATAAGTATTTTGATAATCTGTAAATTTATCATATTTTGAATTAAATTCGTGAGAGATATCATATATTTTCAATTGCTCAACTATCTTATTAATATACATATAAGATATGTGAAGAGTATAAAATTCATAGGGTGTCAGCATCTGTAAATACATTCTTCGATGAAGTTTTTCAATATCAAATATTTTTGTTAAATATGGAATAATATTCTGATAATAATAATTATTACCATCTTTTTTTAAGAATAATCGAATCATTTCATATCGATCCTGAAGCTTTTTAGAATCAATAATTGGATAAAGTAAACGATCTTTACAGATTCTTCTACCAATTGGCGTTTTGCAATTATTTACAATTGATAGTAAAGAATCATTTTTACCAGTTTTTATATCTCGATTCGGTACAAGATACAATTGATAAATACAATTATGACTTAATAACAAATTATGAGTAACTTCCTTTATCTCTGGCTTTGGTAATTCTCGAATTGTATCAAACTTATGTTCATGAATAAATTGAACCATAAATAAATAAGAATAAATCATCTCTATTTCTCTTTCTATTCCCAAATATTCTACCGGCGTTAGAAAACCTGTATTAGGAAAGATTTTTTTTAAAACCTCATTCTGATAACTAGGTTTGAAAAACATGGTATGTGAATAACAATTATAATGGATAATATTAGATTTCAAAGACCATCGGTTCGATATTTCTGAGATAGATAATTCTAAATCATCTTGGTTAACATGAAAAATAATCTCACTTGGATTATAAAAATGAATAATGCGAAATAATTCATCTGACCAAATATCATTATCATATTTATTAGAACGAATCGAATGAATTGAATTTTTACCTGTAGAGATATCAATCGCTGAAATTCCCAAAGAATAAATATCTCTATTATCTGAATTATATTTTGAAATATAAACTGATAACAAATAATTTGTATCTGAAGAATTGTAATTTTCTATAGAAGTTCCGGGACTAATAATTTTTGTTATTTCTCTTTCTGGATTAGGCGGTTCCGTTACTTGATCTACCAAAACAATTGTATAATCATAATTTAATAATATCTTGATGAATTTTTGAGCATTGTCTATCGGAAATCCTGACATTAAATAATTATCAAATGATATCTTATCTATTGATTTATTTCTTCTTGAGACCTGTATACCAAGTATATCTGAAAAATAATAAATATCCGGACCCTTCTTAATTTCATCATTGATTACAGAATAGATTTCATAAAATTTACCAACTGCCATCAAAACAATCGTATTTTCTCCAAATTTTTTAACATTATCTTCATAATAATGAATATATTCTTTTAAGATATAACAACTATCTTCCATTGTATCATATTTATTATAACATTTATGTTTTAAATAATGATTACATTCCTAATTTACTCGCTAAATTACCTGCTTGATTACTCATAAAAGCAAATGCTTCTTTAATACTCTTTTCATTTAAATAAACTTCAGTTTCTTTCGGTGTTAATTGATTGTATAAAATTAATACATTCAATATATGCTCAAATTGTTCTTGTGTGAGTTTTTCTATCATTTATAACATTTATAAAGATTATATTTAAATAAGTTAATCTTGTTTTGTATGCATAATTATATCAGTTATAGGAATTCCTAAATTAATATTTTTTGTTGTATCTCGATGATGATTATGATGTCGATGTTTCAACTTTTGGAACCAACGATACTTATCCAAATATGAATTTTCTAAATGATATTGGGTATGTAAATGATCTATTGCCGTTGCATACAAAACTGATTCAATCGCAAATATTTCTTTATACTTTGGAAGTATATAAGAGTAAATCTTAAATATGGGGATAATAAATCCCAATACATATAGTCCAAATAATAATTGGTCCATTGATATATTTTCAGTATGTTTTTCTATCATAAGTCTATTCGGAGGAAAAGAAACAGTATGATGTATTTTATGATATTTGTACAAATATCCGCCGAATCTCCTAGAATGTGATAATTTATGAATCAAATATTCCACATAATTGATTAGAATTAAATTATTAAAAGTATTCAAAAGATAATTCAATAACATTTAAATATAATATTGTATCTATTATTTAAATATAATATTGTATCTATTATTTAAATGTATTGTGTTTACTTACTCAAATCAGATAATTTATCATATGTCGGTATGACAAATGATTTTTTCAAAAGATTCCGACAACACAATAAAGAAATTAAAGGAGGAGCAAGATACACAAAAAAAAGAGATTTCTGGTATCCCGTATTAATTATAGATGGATTCGCAGATATGAAATCTGCAATGCAATGCGAATGGCGATTGAAACATTTTGCAATAGGGAATGGTAGTATAAGAGGAGCCAATAATAAAATAGAATATTTATCCAAATATTTATATCATGAAAATCAATGGACTTCTAAATGCGTTCAATCAATACAAGAACAAAATTTAACATTTTTTATTGATGAAGATTATACAAAAGCTTTTTGTAAATATTCCCATAAATTTTCATTTAAAGAATTATATTGGAAATATTAATATTTCTATAGATATATGTTAAAGTTACTAAGTTTGTTTATCAATACATTCACTTATTTAAATAATACAGAATTCATTCAAAATCACAATCATCAAAATTTAAGTTTTGATGTAGAAGAAAATCAATTTATCAATCAAACATACGAAAATGAATTTAATATAAATACTCATCCAATTGAAATTCTCAAACACGAATATTTCATAGAAGATTATGATTATGATAAGTATGAAAAGTCTATTGATTGGAGAGAAAGAAATAAAGTATCAAGTGTTAAAAATCAAGGAGATTGTGGTTCTTGTTGGTCATTTTCGGCAGTTGGAGCTATTGAATCTCTGTGGGCTATTCATAAAAATCAATTATACAATTTATCTGAACAAGAACTCATTGATTGTTCTGGCAGATATGGAAATAAAGGATGTCAAGGGGGGAGTATGGATGGGGCATTTCAATATGTAATTGATAATGGATTGTGTTCCAATATTTCTTATCCATATTTGGGTGAACAAAGTTTATGTGATAAAGATAATTGTGAAACACTTGTAAAAATCTCCAATTATTCAGATATTATTCAGAATAATGAAAAAATTTTGGAGAAAGTTCTCCATCAGCAGCCAATTTCTGTAGCAATTCAGGCAAATAAAAGATCTTTTCAATTTTATAAATCTGGGATTTATAGTGATCCAGATTGCGGAGAACAACTTGATCACGGAGTTTTATTAGTCGGTTATGGTTATGATAAAAAATATGATATGAAATATTGGATTGTTAAAAATTCATGGTCATCATCATGGGGAGAGAATGGATATATTCGAATACAGAAAGATATCCAAGACCCAAGAGGATTATGTGGAATTGCTATGACTCCTAGCATTCCTCTTCTCTAGTATCTTCTTCCTCGCTGATACCAGCATCCCAATCACTAAATACTAGCTTCCAATTCTTATAAATTTCGTCATTCTCATTATACCCCAAATCTGTCAATAGCTCTAATTTATCCTTTTTATTGTGTATCTGAACACATTTATCCAGATATTTTCCCCAAAATGCTTTTGCGGCTATGTCATCTCTAATTTCATTAGGAATAAGAATACCATCAATCTTATTCCATGCATGACAAATATCTAACATATCAGTTGCATATCCTTTCCGTTGATAATCTGGATCGACTTCTATCATTTCAACTAAATGATGTTTTTCTTTGATCCTTGAATCTGGCTCCCGTGTAATCTTCCATAAGAATGCTATTACTTTATTTTTTGGTTTGTCGTACAACATTTCAATAGAACTGATATGTCGTATCAGCGGACCACCATTGACATGCCCCTTGAAATTAGCGATGATATCCATCAGCTGTTCTGGGTCACTTATATCTAAACCTTTGAAATCCGAGTATATAATATCATCTTGTTCCCATAATAATTTATTAAACTTTCTTTCTCCCAATTCTCGAAAAGAACTCATTCTAATTTTGTTTATGCTTAAATCATAAGTATAATCAATCAAATTTATTTACCTATTTGTGATTAATTCTTGATAAATAGTATTTAATTTCTTGTGATTATTATGATCAAATGGATTCATCTTTGAACCTGATTTAGCATTACAGGTAAATGGTATGAGAACAATTGGTTCGTCTTTTGATGGGGATATTTTTTCCCTATGTAACCCTGGTATTCTATTTATACTATTTCTTAGATTGACAAATATATCTTTTAATTTGTAGTCTCCACAAGCTTTGATTTTTAACTTTCGTTTACCCTTATAAGATAGATATTTGAAATCGTTGTCCACAAATTGAGTACAATAAAGAGGACAGAACCTATCATAAGTGTGATTACCTTCACATTTTTCTATTAAATCTTTTTGAATTGAATGATAATCTTTAATTGTTTGACATGAGGCTCCGTCGGAGAAAATATGTATACCTAAATTATTGATATCATCTCCTGGTAAATATAATTTCCATCCACTCTTATAATTTAAATAACCTTTTTGTATAAATATTATAAATATCAGCCGGATTTTCATTCAAAAAATAACTTTTCTTTAAAAGAATACCCATTACTCCTCTTTTTTCAAATATGAAATCACCAATAATAACAAAATTATCTTTACTCTCTTTCAACCACTCTTTTACAGGAATAAAATCTAATAATATAATATATAATATAATAATGGAACAATTTTTAGGAATGTTGGGAGATTATGTTGTTATATCACACAAGTCAGAAAGTGGGAATAAAAAGCAAAAAGTTGAAAATATTTCCAATAAGATAAAAACAGAAGTACTAAATAATAATAATTCTGCGACAAAATTAATGTTAAAAATAGTCGATGAAATCATGGAAAAATCTCGGTCAGGAACAAATGAACCAAGAGATATGTTTACCGATAAAGAAATAGTTGACGATGCTTTAAAAATAAAATTAGTATACGATAAAAAAACAAATAAAAGATTTTCGGATATTATTCGTTCTGCAAATCCACACATAGATTATGACAATGATACATCAGATCTATATCCATTAGATGAAACACTTAAGGGAGTAATAATTCCAGATATATCAAGAAGTTCATCTCGAAGTTCAACCCGAAGCCTAACGCGGAGTTCAACAAGTCGCTCAAGAAGTTCTTCGCGGGGTCGCTCAAGAAGTTCTTCGCGGGGTCGCTCAAGAAGTTCTTCGCGGGGTCGCTCAAGAAGTTCTTCGCGGGGTCGCTCAAGAAGTTCATCAATATCAAGATCAAGAAGGAAGAAAAGATTATCTAAAAAGAGAAAATTATCAAAAAGAAAGTAAATTTTTACTTTCTCTTTCTCTCCTTGCTTTTCCCCCTTACTTTAGATTTTGATCGTGATTTAACTTTTGATCGCGATTTAGCTTTTGATCGCGATTTAGATTTTTTAGTCCGACTCTTTTTAGTCCTACCACCACCCCCTTTTTTCAATGTCTTTTTTTTTACTTCAACTGAAATTTTATTGAATATTTCAACTAATTTCTTTTCTGTAAATTGACCAGTGAATTCATAACCACGCTGTTCAATTAGCATATTACGCAAAGTTTTCAAATTTTCTTTATCATTTCTAGATATTTTAGTTGAAACAATTTTGGGGGCATTTTTAAAAAAATCTATCATTTCTGGTACTATTTCTAATTTTAATTTTATCTCTTTCATAACTATAGTATAAGATAGATAATAAATTTGATTTCACTTAAAGCAATCAAAATATAGTTAGAATAAATGATACTTTTATTTCTAGATTATGAAACTTCCGGACTAAATGTATATCATGATGATATAATTGAAATTGCTGCAAAAGTATATAATACTTCAGAATATTTTCAATCACTAATAAAACCCAAATCAAATAAACCCATAAGTACTAAAATTACAGAAATAACAGGAATTACAAATGAAATTCTTATTAAAGATGGATTAAATTGGCAAAAAGGATATAAAATGTTCTTTGATTGGATGTCAAAGATAACTAATCCGAATGAAAATATAACAATTGTTTCACATAATGGATTATCATTTGATTTTCTTCTTTTCAAACGAATGATAAAAGAAGCAAATGAAATAAATTGTAAAACTATTCAATTATCAAATATTACATTTATCGACAGCTTATTGATTTCCAAAAGACTTATGCCAAATATGAATTATTATCGACAATCTTCATTGTGCAAATATTTTAATATTGAACATGAAGGTGCCCACAGAGCATTAAATGATACAATCGCATTAGAAAATTTATATGTAAAATTAATGAGTAAATTAGACAACGAATATAACAATAAAGTGAAATCAATATCGAATCCGAAATTTGTCAAAGATTATCAAGATATGGATATTTAGAGATTAGAGTAATATAATATTAATTAATGATTGATTTAATTATAAAAGAAAAAATTTCATTTCTACCGAAAGAAATACAAAAAAAGATATATATTTACTCTATAAAATTGTTTTGGAGGAGCTATGTTCCGGTAACAGCGAAGATTCCATTTTTTTATGATAGAATGAATTATGTTCAAAAAACTTTATGGGAAGCAAGAAAGAATAATATACATTTTCTTCATTTAGAATTTAACACACTTGAAGAAAATAAAAAATGGATAATGGGATGCCAGTGTGATTTTTGTATTAAATTTGAGAATATCCATGCTGAATATTGTCATTGTGCATATTATACACAATCAAGGAGTCTTGAATTTGAAGATTCATTATATAATACAATGATCGATAATTCTTATAGTAGTTTCTGGAATTATTATTATTCAGAAACAGAATATGGTCATATTACAGGAAAAGTTTATGATCCTTTATATGGTTCATATAAAGTAAATTCAAACAGTAAAAAATTAAGATCAAAAAATAAATTAGAATTTGATAGTTTCTTTCCAGAACTGCCAAAACCAGGTAAATTTATATTTGATAATATAAATTATCAAATATAAATTATAAGATGTATTTGATAGATAAAATCAAACAATCACTATTGTTCAAATTTACAATATTTTCAGTTATTTACATTGGATTATTAGTATTAATTTCTCCAATACTGGACAATTTATTCACAGCATTAGAAGAAGACATTGAAAAAAAAGAAAATAAATTACAGATATTTGGTGAAATAATTGTTCAATTAGTATTAGTATCAATTATTTGGTTTTATTTATATACATTTATCAAAAAATATATCGAAAAAATATTTGATATCAAAGTAAAACTAGCAACTGAACATACAATTAATTTTATATCTTCAATTGCATTAATCGGATTACAAAAAAATCTACTAGATAAACTAGAATATATTACGGACAGTTATTCATACTATTTTGTATAATTAAACATATTCATTTATATAATCATACAATCTATCTCTATGAATATAAATCCAATGTAATGTAATAGAATTCTCAATATTTTCTTGTAAATCATATCTTTCTTCATCTCCAATTCTTCTTACATTTTTATATATTTCTTTCAATATTGGTTGCTTGCCTCTTCCTTCTAAGAAATTTTTAAAATTTTTATATTTTTGTGCATCTTGCATTTTTTGTGGTGATTTCCAGTCCAAACTACATGGTAATGATAAAAATGCTGCCACATAATGTTTATCTTCCAAATGATAAATTGACCTTTTATCTATTGTCCCTTTTTGAGGATTAAAATTATGATAAACCCAGTATTTTTTATTAACAGAATAATTCGCAGCTGTTTTCCTTGCTTGATCTAATGTGTGATTATCATAAAATAAATTACTCTCATAAATATTACTATCGGGTATTAAAATAATATCTTGACGGGATACGGCTAATCTTATAGGGATATTGATTTCAATCTTGGTCATATACGGAGACAACCCCTTTATTTTAGTAGTTCTATTAAATATCATGTACATATTTAGCCATACAATCCCTTTGAAGATTTCTGTTATATATAAACAGAATTTACTATAACTTTCGCTCCATTTTTTCCCTTTTTCCATCTTATATTCGTGTAAATATTCACAATCAATAGAATTACAAACATCTAATTTGAATGCAGATCCTATTCCTTCTTTATTTTTACCATTACTTTCAATTAATTGTTGTTTAGATGCTTCCTGTTTTTCAATATATTTATTACATTTCTTAATATTTCTATTATCTTTCTTCTTTTCATATTTTTCTAATTTTTGTTTTTCTTTCATAATTCTAATATCTATTTTATGTATGGCATGTTTTAATGTGACCTCTTTTTTCGATAATTTATCATCATCTACCAAATATGAAACAAAAAATAAATATAATTGTTGAACAGGATTAAACTGTTCTAATTTTTGCCTTTCGCCCAATGTACTATTCAAAATACTCATTGTCATACACAAGCTGTTACATTTAATTTCTTTTACTATATTTTTATCATGCAAAATGTTCCATCCTCTTCGAATACCTTGTTTTATATATGACAATAATAAATAATCATCTTTATCAAAGATATCGTGCCAAGTCCCCGTTATTTGTTTATATGCTATATTAAGTATTTCTATATATTTTTTGGCTTCATATCTATTCTTTGTTGCTCTTTTCTTTTTGGTTTTTTTCCCCCTTGATTTTCTATTAAGAGTTTTTTTCTCCGATTTTCTATTCGAGGTTTTCATTATATAATTATTTATATAATTAATTTTCTTCATCAGTATTCATTTCGACTAAATCAATCAAACTTGTTCCACTTGCAGACTTTTTCATTGTGGAATACTTATTTTTCATATAAATTAAAGAACTCTCTAAAATAATAACAGATAAATTATTAATCATAATTGGATATTGTTCATGAACAATCGTATAAAACAAAAAACAGCAATTTGCTGTAATATTGATACATAAAGTCTTTGTTGATAAATCTGTCGCAGATTTTGTTTTGTATGTTTTGTAGACTTGTGGAACTCTTGAAAATAAACCAAATCCAGTTCCAATCATCGAAATTACACTAGCAACATGTTGAATATTCATTTGCATTTATTAGATCTTGTTTTTTTAAATAATTATTTCATTCTGAACCATCTACATTTTTTTCAACTGATAAAGCTATTATTATCAATAATCCTATACATAAAGACACGCAAAGGAACAAACTACAAACTAATGAACGCAGAAGTCTATACATTTCATCACCTCTTTGAATATTTTCCGGATACACTTTTGCCATGTTTTGATAATGATTTTTTATATTATTATCAAATTTACATTTAATTCACTATTGTTTTTTTAGAATCAATATGTAAATGCGTACAATCTTAGATTATTTAGATTATGATGTGAGTCTTTATTTATATGATAACTATATTTTTAAGAATCATTCAAATTACAAAGAATGTTTAAAAGAATATAATCATAAAATATATAACTATAAAAATAGATACCATGATGATATCATGAAAAACTTAATAGTTTTACATAAAACTCCAAATAATAATACAAGATTGAAAAAAGTTAATTTTGTTATTTTTATAAGAAAAACAAATAGAAAGAAAATATACAGAGAGTTAACTCCTGCAAATAAAAGAGCAATTCAATGGAAAATAGAAGTAAGAGATTCCCGCCGAACAATAGATAATAATCATCAACGAACAATTTATAAAATGATACTTGATTAATTCATATTCGCATCTGCCCATCCACAAACACCAGCTGATGATTTTTTAACAATCGATTGTAAATTTTCATGATCTACTTCGCCATTTTTAAAATGAGTATAATTTTTATATGCTTTCTTTTCTGTTTGTATACTATTCATTTTAATATTATACAAAATTTCCTTAATATATTCTATATTCTCATAATAATTATCTTTTGAATAATGTGTACCATAATCTTCATTCCAATTAAATTTCACACTAAATTCCGGAAGTATATCCATTGAATTTATGCTATGAATTTTTGATAATTTTTCATATTCTCTTTTGAATGTTTGAATGTTTTTGCTAGAATCTTCACTAATTAGAGAATAACCATTATAAATTTTATTACCACAAATGTATAAATGATTTGTTTTTTTTATTGGAGTATTTTCCCAAAGACCATTATTATTACGACAGATTATAAACACAAAATTCAAATATGATTTTCCAGAATCGTTTGTTTTATAACAAATGCAATACTTTGTATTACTTAATTCTATAAGATAATTCTTATTATATTCAAATAGTGATTTGGCTTCATCCGTAACTAATTCAATTTTATCGATTGATTCATTCATTATTTCAGACCATCTTAAATAAATATTAAATCCCCAAGAAATTTTATTGTTTCTTTCAATAACATCAATAAATAAAGATTTAAGAATAGAATATGTATGAAAATATGATTTTATAATTTCAACTATTTTTTCTGAATGCCTGATAGACATTAATGGATTATTATTTGACATAAAATTAATATCAATACGATTCACATCTTTTATAAATTCTTCAATTTTAAATGTCATTCTAATTAATTATTAATATTTCTTAAATATTTAAATATTTTCTATTATATATATATGAAAACGGCTCGAAATAATAGTCGAAATACTCATAAAAAAAAATGTAGAACTTGTGGAAGAACGAATGATACAAATGTGAAATGTAATAATTCACATCAAACCCATTTATCGACACATTGTCATAATTGTAAAAATTGTCACAAATGTTCCGTTTGTAATAGTTGTTCAAAATGTCATTCTTGTACAGATTGTAATTCTTGTAATAGTTGTAATAATTGTTGTAGATGTAAAAAATGTTTAAATTGCAAAACATGTTCGGAATGTAAATCGTGTAAAAATTGTGATTGCTGTTGCAATTGCACTAGTTGCACTAAATGCAATGGATGTTGTAAATGTTCAAAATGTTCCAATTGTTCAGATTGTCAAAAATGTATTCAATGTTCGAATTGTTCCAATTGTATCGATTGTAAAAATTGTTCCAATTGTGAGGATTGCGTAAATTGCTCTGGCATAAAGAATGGCAAAGGTCTTCGAAATGTTCATAGATGAATCGCTTTCAATAAAAGTTCAGATAATTTGGTTTTTTCAATTTTTCCATTATTGACCAAACCATAATTTACTATTAATTTTTCTATATGTTCTTCATGATAAGCTGTCAATTTATTATATAAAATTGACTTTATTTGTTCGATATCAATTGTTATATATTCTTCATCAATGGGGATATCTTCAATTTTATCTTCATTATTTATTCCTTTATTTTCATCTTCAATGAGAATTTCTCCATCAATATTTTTATCAATTGAAGAAATTTTGAGTGAACTATTTTCACATTCTAATTTATTAATTTTATTGATTAATTTATTAATTTCTGAATTTAGTAGATTATTTTTAGATGATAAATCCGTAATTTTCATTTTTAAGGAAACTATTTCATTCTTCAGAATAGGTATTTCTTTTAGTTTTTTTTTATATTCTGCAATTTCATTATTCAAACCGTTAATTCTTTCATTATTCCGTTCAAATGAATTCTGTGTATTGATCATCATTTCAGAACTAATATGATCTTCAATATTGAAATTTTTTTTAGGAATATCTTTATTATTTTCTTGATAAGCTAATCTAGATAAATCCAAATCAAATGATTGTGTTGTAAAAAAATTAGACATATCTAATATCAAATACTTCGATAAATATTTATAACTTCTACCGTAGATGAATTATCTTAAGATCATTTAAAGTTATTGAATACTTTATTAGTAAATGATACTTCTAAAATCTTGTTTGATACATATTATAACTCCGATAGTATCAGTATCTGGAATTTCTTACATTTCAAATTGTTTTTGTAACTGGTATGGATGCAATACTATCTTAAATATATTCTTTAGAGGAGATATTGTATGTAATGCTTGCACAGATATTAATTATCATTCGAAGAATCTACAACATTCCCTATACAGTAGTTTTGGTTCTATCTTAGCTTTACAGATTTCTAATATGATATCTAATTCGAAGACTCTCGTAAAAACAGACTGAAGAAATATATAAATTTGATAATTTATGCAAGTAAAACACATATCACATATAGAATATGTCAGAAGAAAGAACCGTTCAATTAGGATTATGTTGTATGAATATAACTTTAAAAGAGAAAAAACCCCCCATTTATGCGGCCAGAAGAATTATTGTAAGAATCATTGATGAAAAAGGGATCGATGAACTAAAGAGAAGGATACTTGCAAATTTGGAAGATCTTTATAAAATGTTACAATGGAACGAAGAGAATGGAATAAGAGTATTTCGTTTGTCAAGTGAAATGTTCCAACATAAGACAAATCCAAAAGTCCCAGATTATACATATGATTTTGCAATCGAACATCTTAAAAAAATCAGTAAATATGCTAAAAGCAAAGGTCATCGTCTAACTTTCCATCCAGGACAGTTCAATAATCTAGGCACACCTCATCCAAAAACTCTTAAAATGACATTAGCTGATCTAGAATATCATTCAGATGTATTGGATATAATGGAACTAGATCAGAATTCTGTAATGGTTATTCACGGTGGAGGAGTTTATGGAGATAAAAAGGCTACAATTAAAAGATGGTGTGATAACTATCATAAACTGCCAGAAAAGATAAAAAAAAGATTAGTTCTCGAAAATTGTGAAAAATGTTACTCTATACTCGATTGTTTAAGAATACACGATAAAACAGGCGTTCCTATAGTATTGGATACACATCATTTTGAATGCTATAAGAAACTACATCCAGATGAAGGGTTTTACGATCCTTCAGTATACATTCCTTACATTTTAAATACATGGGAAAAAAAGAATATTAAACCTAAATTTCATGTTTCAGAGCAAGGAATAGGTAAAATAGGAAAACACAGTGATTATATTGATATTCTTCCAAAATATCTTTTAGAAATTCCGGAAAAATATGATATAAAAATAGATATCATGATAGAAGCCAAAATGAAAGAATTAAGTATTCAAAAATTATATGAAAAATATCCTCAATGTAATTGCAAAATCATTTAAATTTTTTATTTAGCAATAAGATATCCTTCTCCATCTTCAACTTTATAAACCCAACGCAGAACACATTGTAATTGTTTGGAATTGTGTACGGCTAATGCCGCTGCTTTTCCATTTTCTCCTAAAATTTGCGTTAATATAGATAATCCCGCATTGTCTGTAATTTCAGTATTATTTTTTTTCTGATATAATACGGAAATCATTTCTAAAAGTTCATCAAAATTAATTTCAGTTTTCACCGATAATTCCTTAATTTCAGATTTATAGTCCATTTTATATAATTTATAAGAGAATTATATTTATATCAAATTTTTAATGTAATATAATATAATATATGGACGACAAGAAAAGGAAAGAACAAAAAGAAGCTAATCAGAAAGCAAAGCTAAAATTGGCCAATCTGGAATCTGTCCTTGCGGATTTGAGAAAAGATGTTGATAAGGGAGCAGCCGAGGAGAAGGCGGCCGAGGAGAAACGGTTGGCGGCTGAGGAGATTGAAGCACTGGCTGAACAACAGAGAGTCGAAAAGGCGCTGGCTGATGCCGAGAGGGAGAGTACATTAAGTAGTATGAAAAATTATTTGGAAACTTTAGGATATTCGCAGGGTGTTTCAAATGATTTTATTAATGTATATGGACCAATTCTGTCCGATGAAGTTGAAATTCCACTTGATGAATTGTTGCTACAAAATTATTCAGATTTTGACCTACCAGAAGCAAGACTTAGATATCTTACCGAAGTAAGCAAACATCTGGAAAAAATGATAGAACCCCATATTATCTCTGAACTTAAGAATTATTTGAAAGAACAAAATTACAAAGAACCAGGAATAAGTCTTTTTTTGTATCAATTTATTCAAAACGCGGAGAATAAAAAGATTTCCAATGTAAATTGGTTTGAAAAATTAAAATCCGATAATGAATCTGGGAAATTGGCCGAACTTATGTCGAAATATCAAAATGTTGCAGAAAAAGCTCACAGAGAAGGGAAATTAGTCAAAGTTGGTACGGGCGAACAATGGAAGGGAGAAACGGAATCTGTAAAGACTAATACTCGCGGTGGAGGTAAAAAATCAAAAAGAAAGAAATCAAAAAAACATAGAAAGTCAAAGAAACCTAAAAAGTCAAAGAAACCTAAAAAGTCAAAAAAAACCAAAAGAAGATAATATCTTTAAATTACTTTAAGAAATAATATTATATATACTAATTATGAATAAATATTATTTAATTATACCATTTCTAGGATTAATAAAAAATTATATTAAATACAAAAAATTAAGTATTCTTATTTTTTTTAGAACTCCATTTATTAATCTACTTATTGAAAAAATACTATTCTATAAAAATTATCAAAATAGAGTATTATTATCAATTATTTGTGAAAGAATCTTCTTTTTTATATTTAAAATTACTAGATCCTATATAAATAATGATTATATTATCAAGAAAAATAAGTATATCAAAAAATATGGTTTGAATTATGATAAGGATATATTTGATAATTTACGGAATCATTTTAAAAATAAACTCATACAGAATAAGAAATATAAAACTTCAATATCCTTCGATGAATCCAAAAATGTAATAGTATCTTTAGGCAATTCTGGACCGACATAAAAATCGCTCATTTCCAGATAAGCTTTTGAAAAACCAGAAATCAATTTTTTATATTTATCATTTTCTCGCATGTATTTTTTTTCACTATCTGAAAAATATTGATAATAATTTTCTTTAAGTTTATATTCATCTATTTCATTATCATGATCTAATTCAGAAAACTTCTTCGAAATTTCTTTTAGTTTTAGTTTTTCTTTGTTTAAATCAATAGATATATTATTCAATTTTGATTCTAAATCATAAATATCCATAGTATATTTATTGCGGTTAAAATAATAATTATTTTATAACTAAAGGTTATATAATGAATAAACTTACAATTATTACGATTGAAAATCTTCACTCTTCAATAGTTGATTTTATCGATTCCAAGGGAAAGAAAATCGAGGTATATGATGATATGAAAGAATCAATCCTCGAAATGATTAAAGATGGAAATATGTTTTCAATGGATCGTGATAGATTAAGGGATGCTATGGAAGACCTGACCTTCATGTTAAATCCAGATTTAGTGAATAAAGAAAGAGTAGAAAAAGGTCTAGAATACGAGGATGATGATGAAGATGAAGAGGATGGTGAACTATTTGGTATGGAACAGTTTAATGAATTTATGAATGCCCAAATGATGAAATCAAAAGCTGATGATTCCGATTCTGAAGATGAAGATAATTCAATGACACCAAGACCTTCGAATTCTGATGAGGAAAAAGTTGCCGATGAGGAAAAAGTTGCCGATGAGGAAAAAGTTGCCGATGAGGAAAAAGTTGCCGATGAGGAAAAAGTTGCCGATGAGGAAAAAGTTGCCGATGAGGAAAATTAATTTTGTAATTTAGTTTTAAATAAATTTGATTTAGATTTAAAGATTGATTATCAAATAATAATTGTAAGAATGTATTTGGGATGCGATGGTTTGAAAATTTCAACAATGGTTCAAATTGGAAAACTAGACACTAATATAGATTTGAAATATTTATACAAAAATATAGAATTATCTGAAAAAATAAAGTATATTCAGTATGGAGATTCATACAAGGGTAAAATAGATAAACCACCAACAAATGCTTTCTTCAATCAGGTTACTATTCACATGCTATCTGAAAAACTCGTAAATATGAAAATATTTAATAACGGTCGTATACAAATGACTGGAATAAAAAAATTGAATATGGGAAATGATACAATTCAATTATTCATTAATGAAATAAAAAAATTAGATGATATGAAAAGAAAAGAAATATTCGATAATACAGTAAAATCTTCTTCGGAATTAGAAACAGCCTTAATCAATTGTGATTTTGACTTGGGATTTCCTATCAATAGAGAAAAACTAAATGAAAAAATTATAGAAGAAGGTTATTTCTCATCATTTGAGCCGTGTACTTATCCGGGAGTTAATATTAAATATTATTATAATGAAATGATAGATAATAAAGGAATATGTAATTGTGATAAACCCTGTAATGGTAAAGGGAAAAATAATACATGCAAAAGGATAACAGTTGCCGTATTTAAAAGTGGAAAAGCGATAATTACAGGAGGAAATAATGAAAACAATGTGAAAACAGCTTATCGATTTATTAACAATTTTGTGGGCAAACATAGAGATTTAGTAGAATTAAAAATATAATTATAATTATAATTACAATATGAAAAATATATATCTATATTTGTTTATCTTATCAATAATTATAATTTTTTATGCATTGAGTCATAACAGGAAGCCATTGTATCAAGGGAAACAGATTAATGAAACAAATATTGGATTTGTAAAACCAGAACATAGATTATTAATGATATTAAATTCAGTTTCAAGTGGTCATAAAATATATCTACAAGGAGCATGTCAAAAATATATTTATAATCGTTCTACAATCAGTTCTGAAATGGATAATAAATTAGCTGATATCTTAAAAAATATAATTTCGGGAATTAATCAGATTTCTAAGAATGATTTTTATATAAAAGGTATTGAAAATGTCTATGTGATGATATCATCTAATAATAATCAGCGATATTTTATTGATTTTTTTATTTATGATATTCAAAACTACTATACAATAAGGATCATTTCAGATATTGTTATCTTAAACAATGATATTTATATTAATTATCTAAATGTTCAAACAGCATCTAATCCTATTTTAATGAATAATTATGATGTAAAATATAAAAATTCTGGAATTTTATTTGATGAAGATATGTTTCATAATAATATCGATAAGCTATTCGATACATACTATCAAAGCAATTTTAGAGTGATTGGTATTTCTGAAAATACATTAGAGTATACTGAAGAAGATCTAACCGGTGTTTACACATTAAACAGTCTGAGAAATGTATATTTACCTTCATCAATATCGAGTCAAACAACAGAAAATTTAGATAAAAAAGATTTATCTGGATATCTAGAAATGTATTTACCGCAAAACCAGGTGAATATCAAATCACCTTCATTTTGTGATAAGTATAAAATTGAATGGAATAAATATGGAATTGTAAATGACACAGATAATAAAGATTCAAATTGTTATGTAAATAATAGCGCATCTACAGAATTCAATGAACCCTGGTTTGGACCAGGATTATTTAATAATTACAGAACAAATGAAACATCATATAATTGGATGAGAGATGCTGGTCAGAGTGGTAATATCATATCAGATAAAGGATATCATGTTTAAATTTTATCAAATCCTACACTTAGATTTCTTACAATTTTTCGTTTTTTAGATTTTTTTGGTTTTCTATACGATCTATTTTTCTTTAATTTCTTATGTTTTTTTTGTGTTTTTTGGGATCTATTTTTATATTTCTTTCCTTTTTTGGTCTTTTTATACTTTTTCTTTTTTTTACCACCTCCCAAAGTTCTTGCTCTCATCTTTCTGTATGAATCTTCCATTTTTCTTCTTAAACTTCTTGACTTCGAAGCTAGCCCACTAACGCGATCCTCAAGGATACCTTCTACTATTTGTTTATAATTTTTTTCCTTCTCGGCATTAACCGCCAAATCTTTGATTATATCTTTAGTATAGCCAGGGATATCCATCGAATCAATTAATTGTTTAAATTCATCAGAATATTCTTCATTTATAGTTTTTACAAAATTAACTATATATCCATTCTGTTTTTCTCTATAAGATTTCAATATCTCTGAGTCTTCATTTAAACCGCTATCAAATTGTTTCAGCATTTCAACCATTTTTTCCACTCTTTCTTTTCTAACAAGAATATCACCTGTTATTGGTTGCATTAATGATGAAACAATTAGTGTATATTTTCGTTTATCGCCCCCCCCGTTCCGGGGAAATTTATATCTTCATAGTGTTTAATCAGAGCTTCCATCGATGCCCTGTTTTTCGTATTAATTTGTTCCTTTAATAAATCAATAGAAGCTCGCGCTTCCCGCTCAGCACTCTCAGCACTGACTATATTGTGGTTTAAGCTGTCGCGTTGGCGCATCCAATCATCCCTCACATTATCCGGCCATTGACTGGTATTTGTCCCCTCCCTAGCCACACGCGCGCGCTCTACCACCTGTTTCCAGGCATCAACTTTCTTCTGTCTCGCGGTTACCAAGTTTTCCCATAGTCTATCCTTTTCTTTCTCCATCGCAATCAACTGCCCCTTCAGATCCCCCCACCCTTCTGTAACACCAGGTATGTCCAAACTCAACCCTTCTGATACATAATCCCCTGAATACAAATAATGATTTATGTTACCGAATAAACCTGTATAATTTTGAATGCAGAATCTAAAAATATCCATAATATCGTCTATACATAAATATATTTTCAAATGATAATCACCTACTTTTATCTTCATTTCATCGATCTTACCCGCCAGCTCTCCTTCAGTTTCAGAACCAGATGCTTTTTCCAAATCGTAAAAAAACATATATAAATCGCAAAAAAACTCATATAAATCATTTAAATTATTATAAATCATGGATAACATATATTTTGAATATCCTCCTTTCATTTGTAATTCGGTCTCTGATACCATAAACCCATTTAATATAACTTCTAATATTACAATAATATTACTTAATACTTTACTATTGTAATATTTGATAATTTTTGAGCCATCTAGTATTTTTAAATCCCCCAATACATCAGATAAATGTAACAAAAAATTACCATAAAATCGAAGGTCGGAATTACTATCAGTATTTCTATAACTGTTTTTCAAGTATGTAGCAGCTTTAGAAACAGATTGGCCAACAGAACCAACCGCACCAGTAATCCCAGAACTAGCAGATTTAACAGCAGCCGAAAAATCATCTTTAGATGGTAAATTAAATTCGGGTAATTTTACTTGAAACCTAGGCCTTTCTTCAGATAGTTCTTCACTACCGGGAAAATCTATTTCTTGTTTATCGTCATTTGTTCCACGATCGTACAAAGGGGGTACTCTCATATGTTTCTGTATATAATGTCGCCACTGTACTTCGGGGTCAGAATCATAATCTTGTCCTTCTGATTCAGAAGGGGGTCTCGCTGTATCCATTTATAATTTAATTTAATCTTTAATTTAAATTAAAGATTAATAATCAACATTTATGTATATACATACAAATTTGATGAAACGAGTTAGATTAATTTGTTTTCATCTTTATTGAGTCTTTTAACACTATCTTTATCGAAATATACAAACATATTTTGTATTTCTGACTTATCAAGTCATTTATATATATATAATTATATATGAAATTTTATCTTTTACTTTTTGTATTTCTTTGTTCTCTTTAGCTTCTTTGTTCGTTTTGGCTTCTTTGTTCTTTTTGGCTTCTTTGTTCTTTTTGGCTTCTTCCGTTTTGTTTTTTTACCCCCACCACTTCCCACTTTTTTATTTAACTCCGCAAGCACTTCATCATCAGGAAGTTCGAGAGATGCAAAAGTCGGAAATATGGGTTCGTACTTACGATTGCCCTGAGCTGCCCTGTCCGAGGCCGCCTTCTCTTTCGCAGCCTTCTGCAGTTGCTCGTTGCGAAGATAATGAGCTAATAAAAGCTTATCTTTTTCTCTTAAAACCATTATTTCTATCTCTTGTTCATTCTTATTTTGTTTTCTCAGTTCATCTGACAATTTATCAAAATATTCATGCGCCTCGAGTGAATCTGGAGCCATATTTCCGTATTTATCAATAATTTCTTGTTCTTCATTCTTCTTTTTTATCATCCTCTCATATTTATCTACTGCTTTTTTAAAATCCCAGCCACTTTCGCGGAGAGCGCGTTGCGCATCAGGTACACCTACATTAAATTTCTTTGTGAACTCTTCTACCTTCTTATCATTCTCTCTCTGTCTATCACTCTCTAAATCCGGGCGATAGCGTGCCCCGAGTCTTTCCATAACGCTCTTTCCCTCACTCTGCGCATCCTCCTCCTCTCTCTCTCTCCGATTCTCCTCTCTGCTTTTTGCCCTCAAATATGTTTTGAAATACCCAAAGTCCAAATCCAAATCCCCAACTTGATTATAAATCTCCTGTAATGTCATGAGAGAAATACCCTCAGAATAGTTAACTCTGAAATCTTCACAGATTGCACTATATATTTCATTTGCTTCATCTTTTCTCTCAATGGCACGCACGGCTAATAAAAATTCAGTATATTCAGCTTCATTGAGTCTTTTATTCTTATCTTTATCGAAATATACAAACATTTCTTTCATATTTTTCGGAACGGGAGTGGGAACTTCCGACTTAGTTGTCATTTATATATAATTATATAAAAATTTTATCTTTTACTTTTTGTATTTCTTTGTTCTCTTTATCTTCTTTGTTCGTTTTGGCTTCTTTGTCCGTTTTGGCTTCTTCCGTTTTGGCTTCTTTGTTCTTTTTGGCTTCTTCCATTTTGGTTTTTTTAGAGTCTTTTTATAGTAATATTTTTTTTCTTCTTCTAAATCACGAAAAGTAGGATAATCTTTTAAACCGCCACCCATGGAAACGGTCCTCCTTAATGTATTTAATTTTTTCGAGTATTCACCTCCATAAAATTTATTAAATAATCTGGTTTTTTCTTCTTTATATTTATTTATATATTTATGTTTAAAATCACTCAATTTTGAATTTATCAATCCGGTTAAATTATTTATTAATTCTATGATTTCAGTTCTAGGGTCTTGGCCGCTATCCCCCCCGCCACCCCACAAGTTGCCAGCGCCAGTATCACCATCAGTATCTGCCTGTTCTACAGGAGCACTATCTGCATCATTTTGACTATATCCAAAAACTATTTCTGCCGCTGTAGGTTCATTACTTAAAAATCCACGAACTCCTGCCCAATGCTGTTTTGCTCTAGCCTTCCCCTCCTTGTATGATTCATGAAATCTTTCAAAATTCCCTATATCAGTATTAGCCATTTGTATTCTTTCTTCATCTGTATATTCTTTCTTATTTATCGAACCGTGAAATTCCTTTTTGAAACTACTCAAAAAACTTTTAACTTTTTCCATTTTTTCAGTAATATTGGACTTTTGTAAACTACTGAAAAAATTTATAATTGATTCTAACTCATTAATTATTGCGGAAATATTTCCACCTCCTCCCCCACCACGCCACTCCCCCTCAAATAATTGTATATCTTCATCATCATCATCATCTTCTATATATAATTCTTGTTCAGATTTAACTGTTGGTATTGTATGCCGACGAGGAGGTGGTTCCTCCTCAAATAATTTTATATCATCATCATCATCATCATCTTCTGTAGATAATTCTTGTTCAGATTCAACGGTTGATTTTTCAGGCCGATGAGGAGGTGGAACCTGCTTAACAGGAGGTGGAGGTGGAACCTGCTTAACAGGAGGTGGAGGTGGACCCTGATTGACAGGGGGGGGGGTTGTTACTTCTGAGATTTCTGTAATTCCTGTGACTTCACTGCTCCCAGAATCTAAAATAGCTTTTAATTTACTATATTCTTCTTCTATAGATTCTCTAACTTGTATATGTCCAAAATCATTACTAGAACTTTTCAAAACATCCTTTAAAACAGTAAAAAATGATATTACAGATGCTAAATAAGAAATATCCTTATAAAATTTCATATATATATATATATATTATATAAATTTGATTAAACGAGTTAGATTAATTTATATTCATAAAATAATATGATATCCATTATTGTAACAGAAAACCCAATTGGATATCTGTACTTTGATTTCGAAAACTTAGATGAAAGATGCATCTATAAAATTTTAAATGAACTACATAGTTCAAATAGTTCAACCCTATGTCATGAAGATATAGAAATGGCCTCCCGTGAATTGATATCAAGATTAGATATAGTGAATTATAACTTATCGAAGAAAGAAAATAAAGATTTAGTTTTGGTGATAAAGAAAATATATGGTATCTTATGTTCTATAATTCCACATGATATTGAACATTTGGAAAGAGAAACAATCAGGGGAAAATTCAATGAATATATAAAGGGAGAAGTCTCTTCGCCAGTTTTCTCTCCATCTAACTCACCTCATTCGAAAGCTGTGAAAATTCCACAAACAGAATCACGAGTAGAAGTACCACGAGAAGAAGAATCACGAGTAGAAGTACCACGAGAAGAAGAATCACAAACATGTGCTCCTCAAATAAAATTACCCGTATCGAATGAAAGAGGTCCTAAAATAATGAAAAAGATGAAGAGATCCATCAATCGTGGTTTTAAGAAATAAATTTGATTAAAGAAATAAAATTTAGATTTAAGAGATATAATTAAATCTATAACTGCATTAATATATTATGAGTTTCACATGGTTTGAGTTGGTCGGAATATCTGTGATCAACTATTTAAAAGACCCTGAATTGGTCTTATATTTTCTAAAAATCTTAAAAAAAGAAAGAAGAAATATGTTAGAATGTGAAGCAAGAAAGTATCATATTCAAAATACTCCTCACATAAAAAAGTTTAAGAAACAATGGTACAAACTTACGACTCTTGAAAAAGAAAATTGTGATAAACATTTTGATTTGATGAGAAAGATTCTATTTTTACAAGAAGGATTTCTTCTGAAAGATTATGGAGATGGAATGCCAATAGATGCTCCAATAATGGAGAAATTAAGAGTAGTTAATCTGATATACGATGAAAGTGATAAAGGTATAAATTGTAGAGGACAATACAGCTTAGAATGGATTGAAGAAGCTTTATCTGATTATGGTTTATTTGATGATGGTGATATTGATCTTGATTATCCATATTTGTTAATTATGGGCGAATCTAATAATTATTACATTGATATTATAAATTAAAAAATTTGATTTTATATATAGATTTTTTTATCAGTTATAAATGAAATTTACAAACAGTGCAATATGTTTTTCGAATAATTGTGGAATGTGTGATTATTGTTGTTCAAATACAATTGATAAATTCAATAACAAACAATTTGATAAAAAAGAAGAGAAAAAAAAGAGTGCAATAGATTTGAGAAAACTTCTAGGTAAAAAGAACATCGAAGAAATAACTAAATCATATGATAAAAAGATGATAGAGTGGTGTAGAAAATATCAATATATTGATCCATATTGTTATGGTTGGGCGCCAGAAAAAATAAAGAAAGAAAATTATCCGGAAAATATTCAAAATTATCAATTGATTTTGAACTTACACAAAGAAAATTGTGATGATTCATATTGCCGAATGATGTATGAAAATTCAGATTCTTGGACACACAAAACCAGATTTCCTAAATTGCCATTATATAAACGCATCTCAAATGTAAATAATTTGGAACAAAATTATTTGTGTGCTCTGTGCGTTAATCGGTGAGTTTATTAATACATTCATTGATCCATAATCTTTTAATAGTTTGAACTGTTGAAATATCTTTTTCTCTTAAAATTAATCTTTCAGGATAAGTTAAACCCCAAAGATAGAATGATTTTTTCATTAATAAACAATTTTCAACTTCAATCAAATATTCTAACCAATACACTGAATTTCTTGATTGTTTCCATTGATAACCTTCATCCTCAAAGAAATTTTCTGATCCCCTTGTATTAATATATTTTTTTATCATTCTTGTAAATTCTATTTTCGATAATGTATTATCATCTTTATATAAAAATGTTTTTTGTTGGTTTAAATCACCAAATAAACCAATATTTGTATATTTTATGATTTTTCTATCTTTTAATATATGAGAATGATTTTCATTTTTATTATATACAAAAGTTTGAAGAGTACAAGAAGGTTTAATAAATGAACATAATTTAACATTTCCACAACATCCGTTTGTTTTCAAAATTTCCAAACATTTCACTTTGTTTATTTTATTCATCATTTTTATTAATTATTGAAATTAATTAATAAATCAAATTTAATATATGTAGTATTATATAATGAGTTTGTATCATGATGATGATTTCGAGGATGAGTTCCCAGTGGTTGCTGTACCAGATTATGAACCACCACCCTTGTCCGACGAAGCCCAACTATCTCTATTTTTAGAGAAACTTAAAACCGAAGAATGGCCAAAAAAAGATAAGTACTTAAAGACAAAATTAGAAAAAGAGGGGATAACAGGATTTAGCCAAATCAATGAAGATTATAAAATTGATGGTATTAATAATTTACCATGGACATTCAAAAGACAACTCAAACAAAAATTAAAGGAATTTAAAGCACAAGGGCGATCGTTGCAAGAAGAATTAGAGTTAGAGGCGATGCCGAGGCAAGAAGGATTAGAGGAGCTGGGGGGGGCAAGAAGAATTAGAGTTCGAGGCGCAGTCTCGGCAAGAAGACAAAGGTCCCGACTTTGCAGCTCAAACTAAAGAACAGAGTACTTGGGAAGATGACTTGGAGACAATGTTGTTAAACGGTCGGTCGTGGCATAAAATAGCTGCTGACAAGTTAAGAAAATTTAAGGATGATCCTAAGGGTGCATTAAAAACCGCTAAAAAATCATTAACGCGTTCATTAAAGGATAAAAAAAAGAAATTTTTGGATAATGTCGCAGATGGGATGGAGGAGGTGGAGTACATAAAGGAATACGGCGACACGCGTCCTAAATCTAGGGAGGTTGGAACGACTGAGATGGGCCCTAGTATATTCGACGATAGCTGGGCGAGGGGAGGTGGTAAAAAATCGAAACGAAAGAAACCGAAAAGAACAAAGAAATTAAAGAAACCTAAAAAATCTAAGAGACCTAAAAAATCTAAGAAATATAAGAAATCTAAAAGAGCAAAGAAATCTATGAGATATAAGAAATAAAGGTGTTTAATTTATTAATTCAAATTTAAATATATTAGATAGTATATGGATGAAGAATTCGAAAATTTGACAGGGGGGGATCTCAAATATTTTTTGGAAGAGATAAATAAAGGATTATATATTGATGCATTTCATAGGCAAGGTCTCATGTATGTGAATGACCTTACAACAGAAAATATTAACGCTATAACAAAAGACGAGTCTATTTTTGAAAGTATGGTAATAATTGAACATTTTTTAAGAAAGACCATAAAAAAATTGGGAGGGAATTCAAACGGTGATTTATATACAAATGGCGGAGTATTGTATAAAATACTTGATATATTGATTGAAATGTTTTTACCCGATGAACCTGAAGAGTTGAGGAGATTAAAGGGTAACCTTGAAGCTTTTTTGGGCACGCTCAACGGCATCATGTCGAGCTCCACAGAAGAAGACAAGCGGCCATTGAGAAGAATGGCTCTCAATCATGCAATGGATTTTTTCACAAAAACCGATACAGGGTTTAAACTTATTTCGAACGGATCAACCATAGAAGAATATGAAAGTAAAAAACAACAATTACAAGAAGCCGCGCCGACAGGTGATTTAGTTGTACCAGACTACGGGACGCAATCCCCGCATGAAACTTCAGATCGTTTTTCATTAAATGAAATTCGCGATAGTATTAATAGAAATATAGGATCTCTTAAAGAAACTGCTAGTAGAAAATGGAATACAACGGCTATTTTAAGAGATATCGAGGGCAATGCGGATTCCGGTTTATATATTGACCCACCCACCCACCTATGGCCCGATAAGAAACTATATACTCCTAGCAATGGGAGCTTTGGAAATCTCTGCGGAAAATCGCCTAAAGAGTGTAAAAGACTATATAAACAAGCTCTGAATGATTACAAAGTGGCATACGAAAATTGGGAAGTTGGGGGTTTAAAAGAGGGTAAACAACTCAGAGGACCAGGGCGCAAATCTCTCTTAAATAGAGGGAAAAAATTTATAGTAGACAATGTTAGAGCAGTGGGGAAAGCAGTCCCTTCACCCAAAAAATATATAAATGATTTAATTGATCGTGCACAGGAGAATTCCATAATGGGTGGGTTCGGCGGAGGATCGAAACGAAAGAAACCAAAAAGAACAAAGAAATTAAAGAAACCTAAAAAACACAAATCCCCAAAGAAATTAAATAAACCTAATAAATCTAAGAAATATAAAAAATCTAAAAGGGCAAAAATCTAGGCGTTAAATTTCATATTTTATATATATTTTTTTATTTTATATATTATAAAGATGCCAACAAAAGAAGACTACGATCGAGCAGCCAAAAGCACCCGCATGCAAGATGCTAGATGGTGGAATACTTATCGCACGGTGAACAGTGCTCTCCATCTTATGCACGGACAGCCTCAAATTTCTTTAATGGAGGGTGTATTTGATCAGCCGAACCCCTGGGTTTACTTTCCCGGAATAGATCCCAATGATCCCAATTTAGGAGAAAAACTCAACGAATATTTTCTGAAAAAAGTGGGCAAATTGTATCAAGAGCTCGAAAAGATTGTTGCTGATAATATAAACAATTCTGACCCGGAAAAATCTCAAAGAGAATACAATACGGTTTGGAATGAGATGCAAGATTACGCAGATGCATTAGAAATTATCATAGATTCTAATGGTAGGAAAGATAAACACAAAAGAGTGATAAAATCTAACATTCTTGCAATTAAGAACAACAATAAACGCAAGAGAGCACTGATTAAACTTATTGTAGAAAAATACGGACCCGAGTATGGGCAGAAGGAGAGAGGGGGGGCTAGCCTCGAAGAACTTGACACCCCAGAACTTACTGATTTGGCGAAGAGAGGGGGCCTCTATCATGAAGCGGCGGATGTTCTAAGAGACGCGATTGCTGCAGCCGATGAGCCGTCGGGCGAGCCCTCCCTTATGGAGCAGGGATTCCAAAAGTGGTTGAAGATCGAGGGGGAGGAGGCCGTCGCCGGTGGGGGTAAAAGGTCGAAACGAAAGAAACCAAAAAGAACAAAGAAATTAAAGAAACCTAAAAAATCTAAGAAATATAAGAAATCTAAGAAATATAAGAAATCTAAGAGAGCAAAGAAATCTAGGCGTTAAATTTCATACTAAACGATAAGATTATCGCCTTTAAAATAAATTAATATTTTACATTTCATACTCTACATTTCATATTTTTCATTTCAATTATATAATTAATATATATAGATGAAGGAATTCATTGTAAGAAAGATTGTATATAATCGTAAAAACAAATACAAATATAAATATTTTGATAAAAATAACAAATCTGTTCCTTATAAGACAGTGGTTCAATATATAGAAAATATATATATTCCACCAGCATACGATGATGTTAAAATAAATAAAAATAAAAAATCCAAAATACTTGCCATTGGTAAAGACTCAAAAGATAGATTACAATATATTTATAATCCAAAATACACGAATAAACAAAGTATCAAAAAGTTTGAGAATCTTAATAAATTTGGAAATGTTTATAAAAAAATGATTTCAAAGATTAATAGAGATATAGATTCAGATGATATTAAGACAAAACAAATCGCTTCTTCATTGTATTTAGTTGTTAATTGTGGAATACGAATAGGAAACGATAAATATACAGAAGATAATAATTCTTATGGATCTACAACTTTATTAAATGAACATGTGAAAATTGAAAAAGATAAAATAAGTTTGGAATTTATAGGAAAAAAGGGAGTTCTTAATACAGGTACATGTAGAAATAAAAAACTCGCAAAAACCTTTCGAAAACATAAAAAAAGAACAACCAAAAAAACACCTTTATTTACTTATTGCTCGAATGGTAATAATTATACACTCAAAGCAAGAGATGTAAATAAATATCTTAAAAGTTTCGGAGATTTCAGCAGTAAAAATTTTAGAACATTTACAGCCAATTTACATTTTATAATTTATCTTAATAAAACAGATTCTATTACTGAATCACTCAAAAAAGTATCTGATAAAATTAATAACACAGTTTCAGTCTGCAAAAAAAACTATATAGATCCGCGTTTAATCAATTTATTCGAAAAAGAAAAAGAAACTTTTGATAAATTTTTCAAAGACTGTTCAACAATTGATAGTTGTGTTGATAAATATATTGAACTTCTTAATAGATAAATTAATTGAATTTTATTCTATATTTTCCTTTAGCATTCAAAGCTCTTACACCAACAATTTTACCAGGGGTATTTTTTCCCTTATATTCATATACACTTTGTGGATCTTCATTCTCATAAACAAAATATTTATTCTTTTGTTTACCATGAATCACTATTGATAATTCTCCTTTATCTTTTGCTGGCTCAGGCTCAGGCTCTGGCTTAGGATCAGGCTCAGGCTCAAGCTCAGGCTCTGGCTCTGGCTCAGGCTCTGGCTCTGGCTCTGTCTCAGGCCCAGGCTCTGGCTTAGGATCAGGCTCAGGATCAGGCTCAGGATCAGGCTCAGGATCAGGCTCAGGATCAGGCTCAGGCTCAGGATCAGGCTCAGGATCAGGCTCAGGAACAGGCTCAGATTCTAGTTCAGGTTCAGGGTCTGGCACAGGACTAGGTTTCTTTGCATATTGAATTTTCATAGTACCTTTATTTTTAACATTTTTGATTTGATCAATAATTGTCTCTACTTTAGTTGTATTGTCTTTATTTTTCATTGCATTCAGTAATTTATTTAATCTATCTATTTCTCTGTCTTTTATAAATAGTTCTTTTGCTTGAACTCTTAAAATATCAAACTTATTCTTTTCTTCGTGTTCTTCTTCTGCCAAAGAAAGCTTTTCTTGTAATTTATTAATCATTTCCGCATATTCATGATTCTGTTTTAATAAATTTTGAATCTGTTTTTCCATTTCTTTAAATTTATTACAGTTTTCGCTATCATTTTGTTCCATCGATCGAATAGTTGTTGACATATTTCTCATTTCAAGATCTCTTTCGGCTCTTATTTGTAATGAAGATTCTTCCATTCGAACATATTCTTGAAATAGTAGTTGAAGATTATCAAATATGATAGATTTTTTATCATAAAAATTGCAAGCACTCATTTATTTATCATAATATTGATATATTTTTAAATATATATTATAGTAGATATGGAAGATCTTTTAGAAGAATTAAAAAAATCTCAAAAAGATTTTTTTGTTAGTTCAGATTGTTCTCCAACATCTTCAAAAAACAAACACAACTCTTGTATATCACATGAATTACTAAAAAAAATTGCTACTATATTAAATAAGTCTTCTGAAATTGATTGTAATATTGATTTGTCTTTAGATCCAGAAAAAATACATAAAGAAATTTCAGATGTAATGAAAAAAATTAGCGATTGTGAAAAAGAAGCTTGCTGGTTGACATTTGATAAGTTTGAAAATAATCTGACAGAAAGTGATATGGAAGAATTTAGAAATAGTTTTAAACCATTGATGCCCAATAGTTGGAAAACTCTTAAAGAATGGTTATCGACAAGTGATATTGAAAATTGTCTAAACCAATATAATAGATTACACAAAGATTTTAAATTTATGGGAGCATTTCCGATAGATTTTCAACAATGTGATGTTAGTCAAAAAATGTGTTCATTTGATATAGATAATTATTATAATAATGGTATAAGAAATATCGCAATTGTATTTAATACGGACACAAGTAAGGGTGGTGGCGAACATTGGATCTCATTATTTATTCGTATGAGAAAAAAAGTAAATTCAATATACTTTTTTGATAGTTATGGAAATAAACCGCCAAAAGAATTAGATAAATTCATAAAAAAACTGAAAAACAAAAAGAAAACAATTTATCATTATAATAATAAATCATATCAAGATGCAAATAATCAATGTGGTATATTTTGTATTCATTTTATTATTAATATGTTAAAAGGTATGTCATTTAATGCATATCGTCGATTAGAATTATCAGATGAATTAATGAGAAAAAATAGAAAAATATTTTTTGTTAGTTATAAATAATTATAAGAAGAAATAATATATTTTAATATTTATATAATGTCATATATGTATACTTCACCATTAGATACTTCCATGGGATTTTTCATGTTTATGTTTGTTGGTATATTTATAATCTCGATGATGATTATTTCTTATCAGAATACAAGTCAGATGGATCAAAATTTAATAGATATATTAAAAGAAAAGAAAGAATGTCCTGAGTGTCCCAAATGTCCAGATTGTGGGGATAAAGGAGAATGTCCTAAATGTCCTGATTTAACTTGTCCAGAATCAAAAGAATGTCCTCCATGTGAAAAAGAGGAATGTAATTGTCCAACCGTTGATGATATAGTTACGGGTATTTTCCCAGGAAGAAACCCAGGGATTACATCAGGTGGTAAATATTTCGATGTAAAAGCAAATGAAAGTTATGAATTATTACCGGATTATGATTTTTATCAACCAGAAGATGCTTTTAAAGAAGAATCTATATTAGAACAACCAGTAAAAGATAAAGATTATCTACAACCAAAAAATACAATTGATAATAATTTAGCAAATACTCTACCTGAATCATCTAATAATAGACAGCAAGATTTAGATAATATATCCAATATGAGTATGGGTATGAATACAGATGATGATAAACCGACACAATCTACTGGAAATAATACATCAAAAGTAAATAATTCTACTAGAAGTAAAGATCCATCTTAATTAGTAATTTATCTTTTTAATCTACATTATATCTAAGAATAAAATTATAATGTAAATTTGATTATATTTAAAAATATAATAGATTATACAAATATATAATGAATACATTTGATGTTAATCATGGTAAACAAAATCATGAAACTATGAAAGAATATATGAAGAGAGCATTGATTGCTTCAAATATAGAACTTGAATGGATTTATGGTTCTCATCCCAAACATACACTTTCCAAGAAACAATTTTTAGATCTTCTAAACTATTGTAGGGAGACATATAAAGATAATTTTGAAGCATCTGAATTGGATATCAAAACGCAATATGTAAAATTAAAAAAATCAGGATTATCGGATTTACGATGTACAATAAAGGGTTTACAATCAATCAAAGAATATTGCAAAAGTAATAATCTTACAAATGTAACAAATGTTGAATATATAAAAAAGGGTTTCTATAAAGATCCAAAAAATAAAGAGTTAAAATACAACACTATTATTAATAGTGATTACAATTTTCGTGTAAATCTCAAAAATGAAATTAAAATGGACCCTAAAGATAGAGAAGTAGTGGAATTTAGAGATAATATCTCAAAATCTCATAAACATTATCGCTATAAAAAGAGATTTAGTTTTATCGATATAAATGGTTTGTTCCGTATTGATTTAACAATTGTAAAAACAAATCCCTACAATCCTAAGAAAAAGACATATGATTTATACAAATCCTTATTAAGTTCAAACATTTTGAATTCAAAAGAAATATACGAATGTGAAGTTGAATATATCGGAGCTCACAAATATAAAGGACAGTTTCCACTTGATAGATATTCGAATAATATTGTTTCTGATTCTTCAATATCTGAAGAAGATTATCAAAAACAACTTGCTTTAACTAGTTTCAATAATGATTCTTCATTTAGTCCAAATGATAATGTAAATTATGATGATGAAGAATGTTATATAGATACAGGTGAATTATCAGATGATTATTATGGTTCTACAGAAGCATATGATTATGAGAAAGAAACAAAACCGACCATGAACACTCCATGGGCAAAAGCTGCCGCAATCAAGGGTGACCCAATGAATGAACTTATTAATATGAATTTTTGGACAGATAAATCTTGGTTATTTTGGGGGATTATTGATAATAAAAGGAAATTATATTTTGATGGAGTTTTAGAAAATCATACTGATTCATGGGCTCCTTGGGTCTTACATTCTAAAGAAGAAGATGAGAAAAATTATGTTGTTTACGAAATTAATCCTCCTCTGACTATTGAAGATTTTGAAAAAATAGGAGAAAAAGGAAAAGGATATGAAAAACATATGAAAACATTCCAGAATAGATTTTCTGTTCCATTCAAATACATTATGGGTTTAGATGGTTCGGTTCCTATTAACTATCAAGATAAAGAAGATAATATCGAACAAGATGAAAAATTGAAAAAGTATAAATATGATAATATTCTCATCGATTTAGTGAATCAAGAATTCAATCAATTAGCAATGATATTGCTAAGAATTATAAATTCTCGTGATATTCTTATCTCTTTAAGAAAGAAGAATGAAATTATAGAACATTATCAATTGATTAACGAATTGGATGGAAAAACCCATTTTATTGGACCACAACCGGTTTCGATGAATCTTAAATGTTTAGATCCAGAAAATCCAGATACAATCTTAAAATCTTATGTAGTGACCGAAAAAGCAGATGGTATTCGAGGTGAACTGATTATAGATAATACAGGTATGGGTTATATAATAACTCAAAAATTGGATGTTATTCACACAGGTTTGAAATTTGGAAAATATAAGAATTGTATATTAGATGGAGAATATATTACAACAGATAAAAATGGAAATAGTATTCGATTATATATGTGTTTCGATATCTATCATTTTGAGATGATGGGAGATTCAACTATTCCAAATAATATATATACATATCCTTGGTCATCAACTAAGAATAATATGTGTCGTTCAGAAGCAATTGCATTTTTCAAAAAGAATATGGAATATGAACCAATCGAATTAAATAAGATTAAAGATGGAGTTTATTATCATAAATGGTCTAAAGAAAAGAATAAAATAGATATGGATGACTGTATTAGAATTGGATTCAAAAATTATTACGATGGTCCAAAAGTTCTTAAAAAAGATAAGAAAGATCCAAATAAATACATTAATCAAAATTCGATGTTGAAAGTAAATAAGAAACTCTTAGATATAATAAATAAAGATGGTTATGAATATTCAACTGATGGTTTGATTTTCCTACCCATGTATAAACCCGTAAAATCTTATAATGATATTCCTGTATCAAATATTTCTGGGACTTGGGAAATAAATTATAAATGGAAGCCACCAGAAGAAAATACAATTGATTTTAAAGTTCGATATGTCAAAGAAATTGTAAATGATAAAAAAGTAGATAAATTAACATCCTATACTCATAAGCGTAAAACATATCAATGTAAGCAATTCAGATTATTTGTCGCATACAATGAAGCGGAAGATGAAGATAGAGATTATACTTGGGAAATATTAGATGATTCTGGTAGAAGGAGAAGAGAAATAGTTTTTAGTCCACCAAATGAGTCTGATTCTATTCATTTATGCAATATCCCACTACAAAAAGATAAAATCATGTGTATTAAAGATAAATCTGAAATAATTGATGGTGGAATTTATGAAATGAGATATGACAAAACAAAACCAATTGGTTCACAATGGGTTCCTTTACGCGAAAGAACAGATAAAACAAAACCGCAATATTTTCAAGTTGCAAATAATATCTGGGATACAATAATGAATCCAGTAACTGAAAATATTATTATTGGAAAAGACAAACCTGAAATTAAAAAGGATAATGAAATTAAAAGTAATTCATATTATGTTCAATCCAATGATATTCATAATGATACATCCCTTCGACAATTTCATAATTTTGTAAAAGATATACTCATTGATTTATGTTTTTCACTGGGTAAAAAAGAAATATCAATCATGGATACATCGATCGGTCGAGGAGGAGATATCAAAAAATATCTAAGAAAAGAAAACTATCGTTCAAAAGTGAAATTTCTCTTCGGTTTAGATATATCAAGCGATATTAATAGAGCGGCTCACAGATTATACTTGGAACATATGGATAAACCAAAATGTATGTTTATACAATATGATACAAATAAAAATATTGAAAATGGAGAAGGATTAATAGGTGATAATATAGAACGCAATAGAAGCTTACTTGATATTCTATATGATCGTAAAAAGAAGCTATCGCCCGAATTAAGGAAATTAGTTCCTAAATACAAAGGTTTGGCTAAAAGTGGATTTGACTGTATTTTCAGTCAATTCTCAATTCACTATTATTTCAAGTCTGAATTATCATTAAGGACATATATTCAAAACTTAAGTGATAACTGTAAAAAAGATGGATATTTCATTGGAACTTGTTATGATGGAGTCACTGTTAATGAAATATTAGAAAGTTCGACAAATCAATCAATTGAAGCAATAGATGATTATGGTAATAAAATATATTCTATCAGAATGGAAGATAAAGTAGATCCAGATTTTAATAAATATTCTAAAGATAGAAAAGATATCTACTTTGGAAAAGAAATTAAGGTTTACATGAATAGTATTGGACAAGAATTACCTGAATATTTAGTAAATTTCGAATTATTTATAGATATTATGTCTGAATATGGTTTTGTCCCCGAATTACCTACAGGATCAAGTAAAACAAGCAACAATCATAAAATATTAAAAGATTCAGAAATTGTAGAAGGCGTGGGTCATTTTAATGTAATGTTTGATTCTTTGGAAAAAATATATGATTCGAGTTCTTCTATGAAACTGTATTATTCCGAATCTATTAATTTATTGAAACCTGAGAATAAATCTCTTAAATTTTTGAGTTCTCTCAATAATTGGTTTATATTTAAAAAAATCAAATGATTTAATAATAGTTATGGAATATAAATTCAAAAATGACAATTCTTATTCAGAAAAAAAGATATTAATAGATAAAGATTATTTTAAAATTTATAAAAATAATTTAATTACAATTAAGGCTAAAATTGACACTTGTTATCACAGATGGAATTTAGTAAAAAAAATGATTCATGATTATGAATATATTTATACATCTTCAACTCTAAAAAAAAATATATCGAAAAAAAAACCTATTAGCAGATCATATTATAAAATAGCAGAAATATTATATGAAAATAATCTAATTGATAATGATAAAAAAGTTATTACATGCTTGGGCGAAGCACCGGGTGGATTTATTCAATTTATTGATGAAAATTTAAAGATTGAAAAATTATATGGAATAACTTTATTATCAAAAGATAATAATATTCCAAAATGGAATTATCAATTTAAATATAAAAAAAATATTTCATTGCTAAAAGGATATCATTCAGATGGAGATTTATATAGAGTCAAAAATTTATTTTCATTTATAAAAGAAATAGGGAGGAACAATTGTGATATTGTGACAGCAGATGGTGGATTTGATTATTCAAGAGACTATTCAAATCAAGAAGAATCATCTTTACGATTAATATATTCTGAAATATTCATGGCATTAAATATACAAAAAAGGGGTGGTACTTTTATCTGTAAAATATTTGATACATTTTCTAAATATACTATCAATCTTATATGGATACTCGTTCAAAGTTATAAGAGTGTTAAATTTTACAAACCATGCATGAGTCGCAATTCTAATTCAGAAAAATATGTAATATGCTCAGATTATTTAGGATTGAATATTAATATTGTGAATATTATGTTCAAAAATATAGAGAATTATAGATTAGATACAGAAGTACCTATTGATTTTATAAAAGATATCAGTGCAATAAATGAAATTTTTTATAATCAGCAAAAAAATTCGATTGAAGACGGAATAAAATTTATCAAAAATAATAATATTTTAAATAGACCTACAGAAATTCAAATTGAAAAAGCTAAAGAGTGGTGTAAAAAATATAAAATGGAGATAAATCATAAATGTTTATATTTCACAACTACTAACTAAATCATTCATAGGTTCATCATTTTTTTCATAATCTTTATAATATCCAGTTACATTTCCATAGATAATATCATCATTTTCTTCTTTATTATCATATTTCTTATTTTTATAATCACCAATTGAATTTAAGAAATAACATTGTTTATAATCAGTGATTAGTTTTGGTGGAATAATCTGTAAACGACTATTATCATCGCAATGTACATCACCTTTTTTATCTACAAAACAACTGTCTGAATGAATTGTATTTGTATTTGAAGATAATTTATCATGATATTGATTATTAGAGTCAAAAAATGATCCAATATTAGTAAGTTCATTTTGTATCATTGAATTATAAAACTTAGGATGTTCCGAAACATTCACATCATCCCAAGAAGTATCTGGAATATTATTATCATTTATTATCTTACGATACTCTTCGGTCCCTTCGGGATTTCCTTCAAGTCTATCTTTTCGATAATAATCTGGTAAATAAACTCTTTTTTTACTCATATCTGCTTCAGAAACATTTGTTCTCACAATTCTCAAATGTTCTAATCCCATTTCTTCTTCATTATTAAGTGGTTTCGGTAAAGTTCCATTACTTAATTGCTTAAATGGTCTACTAATTTGTGGATAGGGGAAATCTTCAATTTCTTTTTCTTTACCGAGATAACTCAATGTTTGTATTTCCTGTTGAGTAGGAGATTTATATTTATTCAGTAATAGAATGTATAAAAATAATACGAAAAGTATAAATAAAACTAGATTATTCATTGCTTTATATTATTCTTAATAGAAAATATTTAAAAATAATATATATTTAGTTTATAAATGAGCATTCAAGAATATTATCAAAATACATCTTTTAAAGATAATCGAACAACTCGTAAATTATTAGTTTTAGATGTTGAATTTCACGCAGCACAACAAGCTAATGGTAAATTCAGCGTAGATTTATTTGAACCATTCGTAATAGATGATCACTGTGATATTTATTTGGATTCATTTACTACGGTGAATGCTACTGCATCTAATACAGCACACATAGCCAATAGCGCTTTTATTCTTGGTATCAATGAATTTCCTATCAATACAAATGTAGCTTCAAATTTAAATGTTCATACATCCCATACAGTTGATTCTGAAGGTAATTCTACGCGTTCCAATCGTTCAGTGGATGGACATAAATACAATAAAATCTATATACCCAATGTAGCTACAAATGGAGATGGAACTTATTCTCACAAGATAAAGAAATATAATTATGTGGCTACAATTAATCCACAAACACTTACTAAAATAACAGGTGAAATTACTAATGCTGGAGCTCCGGAAGATATACAAAATCCGTCAAATCCTGTAGATTATGGTGTTCCCTGGTCAAGTACATCAAAAAAAACAGAATCAAGTGCATCTGCAGCAAATACAGCTGATTTTAGATTTACCGCTGAATTCATATTTATCTCTCGTAATTAACTGTTTGTAATTAACCAAATGTATTTTCAGATGTGTATTTAATATATAAAAATCCATCTTCATCTTTATCTTCATCATAGATTTCACCGATAGTTTTAGAACCCGGACATAAATGCGAATTAATAATCACAAACATCGTTTTAGATGGTTCTAAACGAATTCTTTTTCGAATAATAATAACAAATTCATGTAATGTAGTATCTTTCGGAACTAAATACTTATTTTTATCTATTGTTGCTATATCATCTTTCTCATTTGCTTTTTCTATAATAATAGGAACTCTTTCTGGATATTTATTTAGAACTTTTTCAGATTCAGATGATCGATCATCAAAACTGTGCTTTTTTTTAAATGAATACATTATATTACTATAGTATATTTATTTATTTAAAGTTTATTGTGTTATTATAAAATAACTCAAATGATTTGTGTTCAAATTTTCAAAGATGGTTCAATGGATGAAAATAATCTAACAATAAAAACTTATGAAAATAATTTTGAAATTGTAAAAAAATTAATGAAATTTTCTAAGAGCCAAGGTTCGGAAAATCTTCAATTACTTTATTCTTGGAAGTCTGGAGAACACTACATAAAATGTTTTAGTTGGTATGATGGAGAATTTGGCTTCGAAAATAAGCATAAATTGCCTATCGGCGGAATCAGTAGTTTTCTGGATGAAGATTCATCAATCAAAAAATTATATGGCGATATTTTTATGGTAAAAACAAATGAAAAAGATGATACTTTAATAAATTTTGATGTTTCTGATTATGGAGAATTTTATAATCTTCACGCTATTCATTATTATGAAAGCAATTCAGAATCTGAATCTGACAATGAAGTAGATATAACTGATGAAATTGAAGAGATTGAAAATGAAAATGATGTTATAGTAGAATCAATTCAATATACCAATAATTTAGAAAAAGACACTTATGATTATTAAATAAATTTGATTTATAGTAAATCATAATTATAGTAAATAATAATTAGCAAATGACTAAATTATTTGTCAGGCAAAAGGGTGCCGGAAATGGGAAAACTTATGATGCAATTCAGTTATTAAATAATGAAGATGAATATGAAACGAAATTATATTTAACGAAGGCTCATTCAGCTGTTCATGTTATAAAACAAGAGTTTGATGGACAATTGATAGAAGATAAATTAGATATATCTATTATAAGTGAAGAATATAAAACTAAAAAACATGATATTAAATACTATACAGAACCTAGATGTTCAAAGAGAGCAATTATAGCGACAGTTGATTCATTTATTTATTCAATAGCTGATAAAAATGTCAGCAATTGTATTGATAAATTTAAAGCATGGATAAAAAGTGTGATTGATCAAATAAAAGTAGAAAAAGAAATACAATTTACAAAAGACGGATTATTCCTAGAAAAAACTTTAATTATAGGAGATGAAATGCAAGATTTAAGCAAAGACTATATGGAAGCGCTTATAAAAGTAATAAAAGATACGGGCGCCGATATGTATATTGTTGGGGATAAATTGCAGAGCATTTCAATCCCTTATAATGCCTTTACAATGATATATGATTTAGAGATTCCATCGGCAGCTGTTAAAACAGAAGAGTATTCACATTTTACTCATAATGCCGTTGATATATATATTTATAATCCAGTAAATGAATCAAATCGATTTGAAAGTCATTATTTAATAAAGTTTTTAAATCATTTAATCCCCTTTCAGAAGATGAAATTACCTAAAATTAAAGTAGCCGATTATAAAGAAGGTCCCTTTACAGATAATCCTAATGATTTATGTGTATTTCGGGGAAAATGGATTGGTGCTAACTCAACAAATAAAGAACTTCTCTCTATTGAAGCAGATAAAGTAGTTAATCTATATATTAAAGAAGTTGAAGATAAAAATAGAAAACCAAATGACTTTATATTTATTACACCGTTTGTTAAAAAAAATCCATTAATGGAAACCATATGTTTGAAAATAAGGGAATATTGGGAAAGTGTGAATCCTGAAACAAATGATTATATTGAATATTGTATTTTCCATAAAAGTGAAGATGGTAAATCGATTGATTTATCTGAATCAGACGAATATACTCGATGTGTATCAATACATTCATCCAAAGGAGATGGAAGACCTGTTGCATTCATGATTGGTTTTACAGAAAGCGCATTGAGGGTTTATAGTTGTGAAAAGAATAATTTAATTTATGAATCTTTGCTACATGTTGGGGCAACAAGATTTAAACAAAAATTATATATAAGAGTTGAATGTAATAATGATGATATACATACTAGAATATATGATTTCCTTGAAAAAGAAGGTTTGAATAATACATTGCCCCCTCCAATTATTCATATAAAGAAAAATATTAAATTAGATGATATAATACAGGTAAATCATCTTAACAACTATGAAAAATTATATGAAAACATAATTATAAATAGTGATTATGATAATTATGATATAGATGAAGAAGCATGTCCAAATTCTAATAAAAGGATATTAGACATAAAACATCATAAAATCAGATATTCAGCATTATTGATATCATCTATACTATTGATATATAAGAAAACGGTAAATAATAAACAAAAAAATCAATTAACCGCGATATTTCATAAGATTAAAGATTGTGATATAGTGAATGTAACTATGTCAAATAAATATCTAGAATATTTGGATCATGAAATATATCCAAATATTTTGCCATTGCTTGATTTTTCAAAGAAAGGTGGGGATTATGCAGCATATAATAAGTTTCTAAATCAAAAGATAAATACTATTCAAAAACATATTGATATTTTCATAAATAATGATTATGATATAATTAATGAATTAGAATGGATTGATTTAATAATATTATATTTTATGATTGAAATAATAAATAATGGTAGATATAGTGATATAACTATAAATGATATGTATGATATAATTCATATAAATGATAAATGTAATGATGATGAAAATAAAGGATATAAACAGAAATATTATGAACAAATCGAATATCTAGATGAAATATGGGATAATATAATTAAAGAAAATTCTAATATGAGATTTTTAATAAACCATCAAATTAGCTATAGTTCAAGTAATTTAGATTACAAAATTTATAATAATATAAGTATCATTGGATATAATGATAGAGATGTTGTGCTATTTAGACTCAAGCCTCAATTTTCAAGTTTAAATTATGGTGAAATACTAATTGAAAGTATTTATAATGATTATTTAATTAAAAATACAAATGAAAAGGTAGGAAACTATGATAGATTTAATGGTAAAGAAATTTATACATGTGTATTATCTCTTGAATTAAACAAACCTTATTATATAAATTGGGAAAATAATAATGATTTTATTAAAAAAAACTTATATGAAAATATGAAATTATATTACATATCAAAAAATAATAATATTATATCATTTTATGAATATTTCCATGATTTTCATAAAACACAACCTAATAAAATGATGAAAAAAATGTTTGAATGGGTCCCTGAATCTCAAAATTATGTAAGAGAATATTTTGTAAAACTGAAACATAATTATGAAATAAATAAAGATAAGGATGAAAAAATTAAATTCTTAGATGAAAAGAGAATTAATATAAAAAATGAATTGGAAAATATAATCGATCGAGATTTATGTATATTCTTTAATCTTGAAGTTGATGAAAATGATGATTATTAAAAAAATCTGATTTTTAATCAACTCAATATACCAATAATTTAGAAAAAGACACTTATGATTATTAAATAAATTTGATTTAAATAAATCATAACTATTATTATAATAATGAAATTCACTAATTTCAATGATGAATATAGAAATAAATGTGTTTCGCTTTTTAATAAAGAATTGAATGATGAAAAAATATCTAGAAGAATTGAAAAAAGTATTTATAATACTATTATTGATTATGCAATTGACAATAGAATCGATAGAAGTTGGGATAATAAATATTTTAAAGATATTTACAAATCTAAAATTTTATCATTTTATTCGAATATAAAGAGTGATTCTTACATCAAAAATATGAATTTTAAAGAAAGGATATTAAATGGTGAAATTGATTGTAAAAAGATCTCCGAATTATCGAATTATGATATTTTTCCAGAAAGTTGGAAAGGATATATTGATCGAAAAATAAAGATTGATAAACTGAAATACGAATTGAAACCAGAAGCAATGACAGATATGTTCAAATGTAGAAAATGTTATGGTAGGAATTGTTCTTATTATGAACTGCAAACTAGATCTGCCGATGAACCTATGACACAATTTGTAACATGCTTAGATTGCAATACTCGATGGAAACAGTAATTAGTATTGACGATATTGTCCTAATCCATTGCTATCATTTAGTGTATAGTTGCAACCGGTAGGAGTGCAATTTAAGATAGTCTGAACCGGCAACACAGTATTATCTTTACATGTTGTACATTTTGTTTTATTTTCTTGTTCTGAAACCATTGTATTCATAATATTATCTGCATTTTGAATTAAATATTGACGATATTGCCAACTCGATAATCCATTTGATAGTTTATTGTTAAAAATGCAATTTTGACGATAGTCGGTAAATTGTCTTCCATCAGCCATTCTTGCAGGAAAATCTAACTCTACATTATCTGTAACTTTATCCATTATAAGCTATTATTAGAAAATAATTTAATTATTTAATCTTTCTATTAATTTCGTTTTATTTCCAGATACCGGTAAATTCTTTTCTACTAGTATTTTTTTTAATTGGTTAACTGTCATTGATTCATAATCTCCTTCTTTAGTGATTTGAATAGTATCATCATTTAAATCATCAGAATCATTAATAATTATATCATCCTCTATTATTTCCGATCCATTATTCATCATAATTATTTTATCATCTGATTCTACTTCTTGAATAGTTTCATTTATATTAGAATCTTCTTCTATAATTTCCGATTCTTCATCTAATTGTTTTTTCAAAAATTCATTCATAGTATCTTCATTAATTTCATCTTCAATAATCATAGTATCCTCTTGTCTCTCAGTAGTATAATTATTAATTGTATTATTGTGAATTGTATCATCTTTATATAATTCTTGCATACTATTTACAAAATTATGAGAAACTTTGATATTATCTTTTACATTTGTATCTTCTTTATTTATAATTTCTCCTTTTTCCAACTTATCAATTCTTGATTTTAGAACTGTTAATTCATAATATATATAAACTGTTAAAGAAATACACACAATTATCGATAATATAGAAACTATATTTGGTATATCTACATACAATTCCCCTATCATTTATTTTAAATAATTACAAAAAATTTAAATTTTAAACTTAAAATACTTAAAAGTAATCTATTAAAATATCTAAAAGATAGAATGTCAGAAACTACGGAAAAAAAGAAAAGAAGAGGTAGAAAACCCAAGAATATTATATCAGTTAATGAAAATCCTGTATTTGACAATAATATTGATAACAATATAGTAAAATTATCCAAAAAAAAACATATTGAAATCAATGAATTAGAATCTTATAATAATAATGATACAATTTATAAACTGAATGAAAATAATTCATCGTCTCTTTGTTGGAATTGTTGTCATAAAATAGATGGATTGCAAAAGAGTATTCCAATTAAATATATAAATGGAATTTACAGTTTGTATGGTAATTTTTGTACATATGAATGTGGAGCTAGATTTTTGACTGAAAGATACAAAGGATGTGAATTATGGGATAAATATAGTTTGTTAAATTATTATGTTTATTCTAAAACTGGTCATACAAAATCGGTCAGTATTGCTCCAGATAGATTAAATCTCAAATTATTTGGGGGGAATATGGATATTGAAACTTATAGAATGAATTGTTTAAATGATTCGAATGATATTTATATACCACCTATTAATCACATAAATCATATTCGATATAAGGAAGAAACTTTTGATAAAGAAAAAAATTCTAAAAATACATTGAGATTGTATCGAAAAACAGATATTATAAATAAAGGGAATATAATCAATACTATGAATATTGAAAAATCAAAAGAAATTTGATAATATTACAAAATGCTAATAATATAGAAATGTCATTTTCTTGGAAAGAACTAGTATGTATTGGAATATCAAAGAATATTCATAATAATGATATTATGAAATATATCTTAAATATAATTATGAAAGAAAGAAGAGATTACTTAGATTCTGAATCTATCATTTTTCAAAAATCTTTAGAAACACATGTGAATTTACATAAAAAACTCAATCAATCTGTATATTTTATCGATGTATTCAATGAGATGTATATTGATCTTTGGTTAGACTGTTTGTCTACAAAATTATTAGTAAATCAGGCAGAAGAAGAACAATGGAAACCGAGAAGGGCTAATTTTAATGAAAAAATATTTATCTATAAACATTTTATTCATTTATTTCTTAATAAATATCCAGATGAAATTCAAAATATTAATTCTAAATCTTATATTATCTTGAATGTTAAAAAGTTATATAAAGAAGATCTCAGAATACAGCGTCGAGCCGAAAGAATCTGCCATGAATATAGCAAAATACAAAGTGGATTTCCTACAGGTTATGATATATTTATTACGATTGATATTTGAAATGTTGTAAAATTTGATATTATTTTTTATTTCTGTAATATCCTAAAATGGTTTGCTCTCACTGCAGACAACCTGGCCACAATAGAAGAACATGTCCACAACTCCGGAATACCCAATCTTCAAATACACCTGCCTCAACATTACCAGAAACAGATTCATTAGCAAGACCCCCTCATCAAATATCTCGAGCAAAAAAACGATTTGTGAAATATGTCAAAGCTACAATTTATATGCGAAGATATATACTTTCTGGTATCAAATCCTATAAAGATAAAAGACCATACAGAACTCTAAAATCTATTTCTAGTTCTCTGAATGCTACGGGTCAGAATCATTCGCTTTGCTGTAGTTGGGGTTATTTTAATAATGGAAACAAATTATATGATAGATTGATTTACAATATTAAAACAGAACATCTACAAGATGATGAAAGAGTCATATATAACAACTGGATAAAAATCCGGAAATTACTAAATATTCATAGTAATATACTTACTCCTCTAAAGATAAGAGAATATCTTAGACCAGAATTTTATCATTATGATGAATATAATAGAACTTTTCACAATCGAGTTCTTCTACATATATACCCAGAAGATTGGAGATTAAATGATTGTGTCATAATATTTCAACATCTTATGAATATGAGAATCAATTGTAATTCACTATATAGAAAATTGAACTCTCGAAATATACCAAAAGAAGATAAAAAACATATAGAACTCGTTAATATGAAAGATACAAATTATCTTATCTACTGGGTAGTTGGAAATAATTTGATACAAGAACTAGACAATCAAATAAATGATATAAAATATATTGGATTCCTTGCGAAAAATAGCACTTTCTCAATCACAACTATCGATGGTCATCGTTTCCATTTAATACCTCATAAATTAAATTATGAGCCACCCTATCATCCCAATACCGATAAACAATATTTTATAGATCCGTATTGTGAAATTAATATTCATCCAGATATTAAAAATTCATCAAGAATCTTTATTGATAATAAAGATGAACTTTCTGAATTAAATCGATGGAAATTTAATGCTCTTAAACTAGATTACATTATTAAAGAATTAATTAAATTAGGAGCAAGAGAAAATGAAACTCTTGATATGATATTAGATCTTCATCAAGATATTAAATTAGATAGTGTAACAGAATTTCAAAGGGAAATTTCAGGTATTCCATCATCACTAACAAATATTACTTAGTTTTTCGAAGAGAAGATAATTTATTACGAATTTCTTCAAGAGATGGAGGTTCAAATGAAGATGTTTTATGTTTTTTTATTTGTTTATGTGTTCTTTTTTTTAAAACTACGGATTGTAAATCATTCGCTGTTATTTTTTGAATACTGGGCTTACTCTTGAATGAGGGTGGTGGAGGAGGAGGGGCGACTGGAATTTTTCCATCCAGTATCTTTTGTTGATTTACAGCATTTATAGGAACACCCATCTTTATCATCTTATCATATTTATCATTTACTTCCACCTTCTCTATAAATGCATAATCTTTTAGATAAATTGGTATTTGTATTTTGGATTGTAAAATCTTCCATTGATAATAAATATCCTTATCAAATATCCACAATCCCTCTAATTGAATAATATAATTACCATATGTGGAAGAAGGTATCTCATCTATCTCATTTTTCAAATCATCAAATAATTTACTATTCTCTGTTATTCTTAAACGAAAACTATTCTTATCATCTAAAAATTTCACTATATTATAATTAGTATATCTCTTATTAATTGCTTCTTGAATCTTTAAAAGATTATTCTTGAATTTTTTTACTGAAATATCATTATTCTCATTAATAAAAGAAAGATCTACAATTATTTTATTATTCAATGTTACTTGACTTCCATAAGGAGAAAATAATAATGGAGTCTGTAAATAATTATCTAAAGTATTCAAATATTTGATTTTTATTGGAACAAATGTAAACTTTTCTGAATATTTTTGAGGATTCTTGAAAATAATTTCATACTCAGAAATATCTACATCTTGATGTATTATCATTTTATTATACTATACTAAATATTACTTAAATAATTCATACAATAATAAATATTATGGAAGACTATTGTTCTATTTGCGGTGATGAATTAAACTCAAAATATACACATAAATTAGAATGTGGACATACTTATCATTATGAATGTATTATGAAAACATTTCAAAATACAAATAATATACATTCTAAGAATTGTCCCTATTGCAGAAAAAATACAGGATATTTACCCATCGTAAAAGGATTAAAAAAAATAGTTCCGGGAATACATATAGATTATATAAGTAATATTCAGCCTCAACAATCTGAAATTATTGAAAATAATAAATGTTCTTTTATTTTAACCAGAGGGAAAAATAAAGGCAATCAATGTTCAAAATATTGTTTTTTAGGTTACGATTATTGTAAAATTCATTACAAAAAAGTATGATTTTTCATGCTTTTCATTATTTTATTTGCCAACATAGAATATAAATTATCATCATATCTCAAACACCATTCATATCCTTCATCTTTTTTTATAAATTTTTCATTTTTAAGTTTAATCAATTCATGTAATAAACATATGATTTGATAAGAAATTCCTGTTCTATGATAAAAAATGAGTCGATAATCATCCTTAATAATATAATTTGTAGAGTCATGAATAATAGAAAATTTACCTGTATGATTATCTATTAAATGAAAATATTCTCCTGCTATATTTTCCCATCTTTCAGTATAATATTCTAATGTTTCAGAATTTTCTTTTTCCAATTTATAGTATAAAATCTTTTCACAAATAGGCTGTATCGGTATTAATCTTAATAAACAGATAAGATTTTCTTGGTAACTTTTCAGATACATATTTTATTATTACTCTTATTCTTTAAAATACTTGTGTAATGTAAAAATATCTTTATGATTTTGATTCACGATTTTATGATAATATAATTTACTATCAAGATAATATTCATTCAAAGGGTAAATCATCCTAGATTGTAATTTTGCATTTGTGTTTCTACTATATATCTCTTCATCTAGAATACCATTCAATACATAATATTTACATTCTTTATGTATAATTCTTTTTTCATTTGTTTTCCATCGAATTAAATGATAACCACTATTCAATAATTTCAAACTTTTAAAATTTGAAAATAAATTTAAATACATAGTTTATATAAATAATTAAATATATGGAATCTTTAAATTCTGATCATTTTATAAAACTAGATCCATTTTACTATCGAAAAAATATCGACCATAAATTTAAGAATCTAATCAAAGATAAAGATATTCAATTTTTAGGAGAAGTGAGAAAATTACTAGAACAACGAATGAAACAATTAACCGAAACAAATTTGATAATTCCAAAATATAATCAAGTCAAATTACTGAATGGAACACTTCAAAACCATTGAAAAAAGACTTAATTCAGATCTTAAAAAGGGTTCAGATCTACATCCAGAAGATGGAAGAGGAAGAGTTGGTAAATCTGGATTTGATAAAAATTTAAAATTAAACGATCTCCTCGAAATCGCCTATACTATGAATAACCCAAGACCAAATATAATCATAAAAGCTGGTAAAAATGCGAAATGGTATCTTAAATTCTGCATGAAAGAAAAAATAGATGAAAAAATTGCTTCAAATGGTCCTTCTAGATGTACAATGTTTATTATTCAATGGGATTAGATATTTACACCTTTGAACATTTTAAATGTCTAATAAATTTATAAATTTGATAATCTATTTTAAAGAATTACAACAAACATATTAATTATGGAAGGTATTAAGAAAAGAAAAGAGATTGATTATGAATTAAAAGAGCTAAAAATAATTCAAAAAAAGAAGGAAATATTAACTGGTCAAATCGAGTTGAAATCATTGGAAGGGGATAATATAATATATCCCAATCAAGAAGATTGTGGAAAAAGAATAAAACTTATATTTAATAGTAGGTCCAATGTAAATTGTTTAGTTTATGGGATGACACAAACTGGAAAAACAGGTTGTATGACTTCTCTCATCCAACATTATATATTATCGTACAATATCCCAATTGATAATATATACATTATAACAGGTTTATCTGATAAAGAATGGAAGAAAGATACAAAAAATAGAATGCCAGATGCAATTATCTCGCGAGTATTTCACCGAGCTAATTTATCTAAAACATTCATTAGAGATATTAGAGAAAAACAAAACTCTTTGATTATTATGGATGAAATTCAAATAGCGTGTGAAGAAAATCAAACTATTCACAAAACTTTCAAAGAATGTGGATTTTACGATTTGAATTTCCTTTTAGAAAATGATATAAAACTAATACAATTTTCAGCAACTCCTGATGGAAATATGAATGACATTTTAGATTGGAAACATCATTCTGCAAAGGTTCAACTTGAACCTGGAGAAGGATATTACGGAACGAAACAAGCTCTCGAACAAAATAGAGTAAAACAATATCAGGATCTGTTAAATATAGATAATGTTAAAGAATTACAAACTACTATTGATGAAAAATATAAAGAACCTAGATATCATTTAATAAGAGTTCCAAATAAGAGAGAAAATAAAGACGGAACAAATAATCAATCAAGATTAATATCTAATATCAAAAAAGTATTTGGAGTAAATTATGAATATAATAAAAATTATCTCAAATCAAAAAAAGGTGATATTAATGATACTCTTAAGAGAAAACCAGAAAAACACACATTTATCTTTTACTGTGAAATATTAAGGTGTGCCAAAACTCAATATAAAAAGTATATAGGTATTTCATATGAAAGATATGTACCAAATCCAAATGATTCAAGTATTATTCAGGGTTCATTTGGTAGACTAACGGGTTATGACGATAATGGTGATAGTATATGTTATACAAACATACCATCTCTTGAAAATTACATTCAATTATGGGAAAATAATATGGAGTTTAAAGAAGGAATTATATGGAATACAAAAACTACCCAATATGATAAGGATGATAATCTTACATATAGCACAGGGACATTTAATAGTGTGAAACATATAGAACAATTAAAAGATGGTTGTTCTGAAAAGGTTAAAGAAGATAGAGGGGAACCCACTATTGAAAAGTTTTATGGAGAAGAAGGCCAAGAAGATATGATTAAATGGTTTAAAGATAATCTTAAAGTTAAGATGGAAAGTAAGAGGGGTCCAAGGAGAAAGAATAAAATTGAAGGCGAAATATTTTACAGAGCAACTATTCGTAAAAAATATCCGGGTGAAATATTACATTGTAGTATAATTGAAAAAGAAAAAAAGTGGGGATTTGGAGATGGGCCTGGTATTAGAAGTTATCCTTGTTATTCAGATATAAATGATCCAAATACTCTTGAATGGTGGTTGATCTATTACGAAAATTAGACATTTAAAATGTTCAAAGGTGTAAATGATTGGCTATTTCTATTATATATTTATCTCTTTCTTGAATCATATTGATCAATGTATCAAATCTCTTATCCAGTCTGGCTATTTCATCCTCTAAATATTTTTCTGATTCCATAATCATAGTAGATAAATGATTTAATCTAGAATCAATATGTTTTTCTAATAATTTTATTTCATTATTATAATCTTTAGTGATTTCTACTAATTCTGATTTATTATCCAATTTATCCTTCGATTTCTTTACAGATGTATATTCATGTTGAGTAGGATGTTTCATAGGTTTCCTATTCGGTTTTACATGCTTCAGTAACATTAATGGAAGACTTATTATTTTATTATCGTCTAGTACGACTAAAGCAAACTTACAATTTTTGAAACTTACTGGAAGAAATGTTTTTCTTTTCTGTTCAATTTTACCATTCCATATTTTTTTGATAAATCCTGATTTTTTATTATATCCTTTATCTAAATTTAATCCTCCAAAATTATTAATAATTTCAGATTTATAATGGATTTCGACATAATCGCCTACTTTGAATTTCTTTTTATTATCACTCTTATATAAATCATATTCTGATTCATCTGTACTCATCTCTTTATGATTATTGTCAACTTCGATCAGTTCATCTGAAACTTTATCAAGTCCATAATCCATGAGCCATTCTACAGCTGTTTCACAATTTACAACTTCGGGACAATTTAAACAATCTCTTATAGAATCTTTAGTATATCCACAATCTGCTAAAAATGTGTATATTTCTGATTTTGAATGAATTATTCTATAAGGATCTTCACAATTTTTTGATGTCTCTTTATCATTCATACTTTTAGATTTTTCTTTGGAGACACCAGTAGTATATTTTACACCTTTGTATGGTACATAACTTCTAGCTTCTTTTTGTTTTGAAGTAGGTCCTGTAAGTTTAATACTTGAACCTTGATAAAATTCACCCATACCAGGTCTGTTGATTTTTTCACATGCAGCAAATTCATTATTATAAATATTCATTGCTTTATTAATAAATGTTCATTTAATAAAAATCAAATTTATAGATTAATTATCATATCTATTATGACATAGATTACATAACATATAGATTGGGCAGCAATCGTGCTTTTTTATGAATAATTTTAAAATATCTCCCACAATTAATGGCGTTTTATCATCTATATAAATATCATCAATCGCTAATTTTAAGATATCATAACGACTGTAATTATTGCAGTGTGCTCTTTCAAATTGGCGAATACCATTTTCACCTTTTTTACAATGACAAAATGAACATTCTTCTGTTTTGTAATTAAAAAATGTTTGGATTAAATTTTGAGCAGGCCCTTGATTTAAATGTTTCACTATATCTTCTTTTTTACCCAAGCAACCCATTTTATCATTCAAATATCTGTTTGATCTCATAGTAGAAAAACGATTTTCAATAAATTCTTTTTGTTTATTTAAAGTATCGATGAATACTTGACTTTCAGAATCATTCAGTTCTTCCATTACCATGATAGTTATTCAATAATATTACTATCACATTTTTTTAAATAAATTCTTAAATTTATATAGGCATTTAAAAGTAACAATCATTAAATATTGATAATGAGTGATAATATGATTAGCATAGTTTCAGTTATGCATGGTGAATCCGAATTTATACCACTGATTTTGAATAATTTCAATAATTTTACAAATAAAGATAACCTTGAATTAATCATTATTGATGATGGAAAAGAAGATTTGAGTGAACACTTTACAGATGAAAATATACAATATATTCATCTTAGTGAAGATGATATTAATCAGTTTTTAGATATGATTGAATCTAAATCAGAATTAGAACAGAAACATTTGTTTTTGTTTTATAAGAAACGGAAAGTGCTTCCAAATGGATTTAAAAGAGATTATGCTTGTGGATTATCATCACATGATTTTATTTTTCATATGAATATTGATTGTATTTATAATCCAAAAACAATCCAAAAGCGATTTGATGTTCTTCAAAAAACAAATTCTGACTGTATTTATTCAGATACTACTTTATGTTATGATATTTATAATCAATCTCTTTATAAGAGTACATCTGAATATAAGATTTATGAATCAACAGTTCTTCATAAGAGGGAATTTTGGAAAAGAAGAGGTTTTAACTGGAGTTCAGCAATTAATGAAGCTGCGGGATTTTACTATAATAATGGTCCGACTCATAAGCAAACCAATTATTACGATATTATCCAATTATTAACAATTCATAATATTAATAAATATAAACCGATTAGTATTACTCTTGAAAATCATAAAATCGAAATTCCAGAAGTAGTCAAAGAAATAAAGATCAATGACCACCCATTTGTAAAATATATTTCTGAATTATATTCGGATACTGTAAATATTTTAGGATTAAATAGCCAATATCTAGAAGATAATTCTGAAGATAACTGGGAAATTAATAATATGAAAGATTGGAAACAAACGAAATTAGCAAAACAAGTTAAAGCACTTGATAAAGAATTCAATGTTTTACTTTTTGGATCAAAGCATCCAGCATGGGATTTATTTAAGCATGTGAACTTTGATATTATATTTCTTGAGACTAATAAAAATTATGAACAAATGATATCTATCATTGATAAAACTCAAAAATATGTATTTATGAATGGTATTTTCATCTTAAAAGAATTTTTAGAAAATTAATATCTAGATGTATAATATAAAATGATGCAGTTATCGAAACATTCTTTGTTGTTCCAACATTCCGTCTATGCCGCAATTGTCTTCTTGATTGTCGCTCATCCCGAAACATTCGCTTTTGTAAAGAAAACTTTACATATCAAAAATAACGATACTCTCTTAATCGTTCACTCGATTGTTGCTGGTGTTGCTGTTTACTTTGGTACTATTTATTTCTTTAATCCATTCTTCAGAACAATTGAAGGTATGAAAGGGGGGAATGGAAAACAAAAAAAGGAAAACGATGAAAATAAATAATTAGTGTTTTTAAATTTTATCTTAAAATTTTAATCTATGATAAGATATAAATGAATCAATTATCTATGTTTGGTTTAAGAGCTCGACATTCTATTTATACAGTTATTGTTTTTTATATTGTAGCTAATCCTGCTACTTTTAAATTTGTTAGAAAAACTTTAGATATTAAGAATGATGATATATTATTAGTTGTTCATGCTTTTGTAATGGGTGTTTTATTATATTTTGGATCGCTTTTTATTTTTAATCCGATCTGGCGTAGATTAGAAGGTTTTGATACAAACGAAAAAGAAGAAATTATGGAAGAAATGGATAATCTTTTAACTGGAATGATATCTAAAAAAAAGATTATGAAAGATAATAATCAAAAGGAAATGGAAAATAAAGAAGAAAATAAAGAAGAAAATAAATCAGAAAATAAATCAGAAAAAGTCCCCCCCACCGTTAAAAAGGATAAAAAGTAATTTAAGGATTTATTAATTATTATAAAATAAGGAATAATGTTCTCAAAGGCTTATAATAATCTCAAACTACTTTCTGAAAATAAGGAATGGAAAGAAACAATGATTGTTACCGATAATCTTTCATTGTCAACAATGGATAAAGATAAATATGATACTGTAAATGATATTAAGAAACTTGATAATCAATTAGATTATACTTTGTATTTTTCTTTTAATGTTCTACTTAATAATATTTCTGATAACTATGATATAAGTTATCTTTCAAAGAAGAAGTTCTTAAAATTAGTTGATGAAGCAATTGATTCTTCATATAATTATCTTAAAGATGAAGATGAAGATTCTAATATTATTCAGGTTCTTGAAATGGTCGATGCAAGATATGATGTTATTAGAGAAAGAACATTGTATAACAATTGCTTCGAAAATTTTGTATATTTATTTGATAAAGTTGTAGAAACTCTAAGAGAAACAGCAATCGAGATGAATAATATGATATATCCAACTAATAAATATATTGATAATTTTTTGGATGCAAAGGAAACTTCTGATAGCGAAGATTCATCAGAGGATTCATCAGAGGATTCATCAGAGGATCCTACAAAAGCGCTCGATCCAAAATCTTTATCAGAAAGTGTTGATGAACTCCTAGATGAATCAACTGGAGAATCTAATCCGAATTTAGTATATGATAAGAAGGAAAATTAATATGGTATATATCTGGGTGCATGTGTATTATAAATAGTAGCTTTATATTGTTTTTCTGAATCACCAATTGTAATTAAATCATTTTTGTATATTTCTTTACATCCCCTTTCATCGGTGCAATCATTATTATCTATTTCTAATGGTATTTTTGTAGCTAGATGAGAATCTAAGGATGTAAAGTAATTCCATAAATTCGAACCTCTATATGTTTGTCTTCCATATAAAGGCTTTATATTTTCAGGATTTTGATTATCGGTCAAAATCCCAACTTGCTGATAGGATGGAGGTTCTCCTCTTGTCGGTACATTAATTCTCATTTGGTTTCTAGATATATATCTAGAATCATAATATCGTTTCGGTTCTTCAATATCATCATAATATTCTCCTTCTTCATCTGAAGAAGAAATATAGACGACCGAAAAATGATGAGGAGGATACAATATTATGTATAAACCAAATAAAAATACAATTAGTAAGATATTATTGTTTTTCATATATAAATAAATAGATATTATTTAATCTACTTCATCAATTGATGGTTCTGAGGTTTCAGCTTTTGAAACTGGGGCATTAGAACTTCCTGACCCTTCGCTGTAAATCTTCATCATAACAGGATTTATCTTTGAATTTAATTCGGTCAACTTATTTTTATATTCTTCTGTTTCATGATCATCCGATAACCATAATTCTGTTTCAGATAAAACTGATGTAACAACATTCAAATCATCTTCTGATAACTTATTTTTTACTTCGGGGTTTTCAACTGTTGTTTTTGTCTGATAAACGAGAGAATCCAATTGATTTCTTGCTTCAATTTTTTCTTTTGTTAATTTATCATCTTCTTGATACTTTTCCGCTTCTTTTACCATTCTCTCAATATCTTCAGCCGTGAGTCTACCCTTATCGTTTTTAATTGTAATATTTTGAATATTTCCTGTTCCTTTATCTTTAGCTTCAATATTCATAATACCATTTGCATCAACATCGAAGCTAACCTCTATTTGAGGTACCCCCCTTTTAGCCGGAGGAATACCTTCCAATTTGAAATTGCCTAGTTCATTATTATCCTTTGTAAGAGCTCTTTCTCCTTCGAATACTTGAATCATAACTGAATCTTGATTATCTTCAAATGTGGAAAATACTTGCGATTTCTTAACAGGAATTGTTGTATTTCTTTCAATGATCTTTGTCATTACACCACCCGCCGTTTCAATTCCAAGAGATAATGGAGCTACATCTAGTAGCAAAATATCGTCTGCCTTATCTGAACCACTTGTGTTTCCAGATAAAATTGCCGCCTGAACAGCTGCTCCATAAGCCACCGCTTCATCTGGATTGATTCCCTTATTTAATTCTTTACCATTAAAATAATTCTTTAATAATTCTTGGATCTTGGGAATTCTAGTAGAACCCCCCACCAGAACAATTTCATCTACAGAATTCTTAGATACTCCAGAATCTCTCAAAACTTTTGATACAGGATCAATACATTTTTGAAATAAATTCATGCAAAGAGACTCAAATCTAGCTCTTGAAATATTTGTAAAAAAATCAATACCTTCAAATAGTGACTCTAATTCAATATTTGCTGTTGCCGAAGAAGAAAGATTCCGCTTTGCTCTTTCACATGCAATCTTTAATCTTTTTAATGCCCGCTTATTCTCAGATAGATCTTTACTATTCTTTCTCTTAAATTCATCTATGAAAAATTTCAACAGAATATTATCAAAATCTTCTCCACCTAGATGCGTATCTCCTGCTGTGGCTTTGACCTCAAAAATACCATCTTCAATTGTTAATAATGAAACATCAAATGTCCCACCACCTAGATCAAAAATCAGTACATTCTTTTCACCACTATCCTTATCTAAACCGTACGCAATAGCCGCAGCAGTTGGTTCATTGATTATTCTAAGAACATTTAATCCAGAAATATGACCTGCATCCTTTGTTGCCTGTCTTTGAGAATCATTGAAATATGCCGGAACTGTAATTACAGCATCCTTTACTTCCTCTCCAATATATGATTCAGCTATTTCCTTCATCTTAGAGAGAACCATCGATGAAATTTCTTCCGGTTGAAATGTTTTCAATTCATTTTTATAAGAAGCTTGAATTAGTGGTTTATTATCATTACTCGATATTACACTGAATGGAAAATTCTTAATATCTGATTGAAGTTTGGGATCATCAAACTTACGACCAATTAATCTTTTTGCATCATAAATTGTATTCTCTGGATTCATTGAACTTTGATTTTTCGCACCATCTCCAATTAATCTTTCTGTATCAGTGAATCCAACATAAGAGGGTGTTGTTCTATTCCCTTGATCATTCGCAATAATTTCACAGCGATTATCTTTCCACCAACCAACACAACTATATGTTGTTCCTAAATCAATACCGATTGCCACCATTTATAAGTTATCATTAATGATATTATTTTAAGTGATTTTAAAAATTTGATTTTTATACTATTCGATTACTATAAAATGGAAGTCATAAAAGTTGATAGATTTTTCTTAAAAGAGATGAATAATTTCGAAAGAATTTATCATCTCGAAAAAGCAAAACTTCAAGAAATTATCTTGGAAAAAATAAAAATATATTTATTTAATAAATGAGGCTAGAAATTATAATAGGTAGTATAATACCATTATCAATAATATCTATAATTGTATTAGCAATCTTAGAAAAAGAAGGTAATTGTACGGGCGGAATTATCATTGGAAATTACTTCGTTTCTATTATACCGCTTTCAATAGCATTTTTTATCAGTCTATATGGACAAGATATGTCTTCAAAGAAAGCAATGATAATTCTAGTTTTGATATTAATAGCTATTTATCATATTATAATTGTTCATTTATGGGCAATCAATGGTTGTAAAGATATGAGAATAAGAGATACTGAAACAAATTATCAAGATTTTATAGAAACAGGTGAGAAAAAAAAAGAGGCATTTGAGTTTATAATTAGTATAGTAATTTTCATAATCGTATATTTAGGAATCAATGAATTAATTATAGTCTAAAGTTTTCGACGCTTAGTTTTTTTTTCAGTTTTAGAACTATCTAAATATATACTATAATCTTTCGGTAAATAATTATGAATGATTCTCAGAGTTCTTAATAATTCTAAATAATAATTAGTATTAATATTATAATTCATATGCATATCTATATTATTCTTATTATATAGAGATGTTTTTATAACTTCCATATGTAATTTACAAACATATGAACGATTGTCTCCCAAACTGTATGAAATATTTATAAAATTTTTATTATCTTCATAGATTGTTGTTGGGAAAAATATTAGCTCTTGTTTTGATTCAATACTCGGTAACTGGAAAAATGGACTGAGTTTTGTAATTTCTTTTTTCTTCATATCCAAACAGAAGAAAAACCCAAGATATAATTTAAAATATCTTTTAAAATAGTCTTTATCAGTTTCATCATACTTAGAATTAGCTAATGCGGGTATTAATAATTTATTTAAATCTGTTGAATTTTTATAATCTAATACTGCATGACCTAATCCTAAAAATTTACCACCAAAAGGTATTAGATTAGTACTGTTTCTCATATGAAAATGTAGTTCTCCAAAACTATTTTCTATTTTATTTATTATTTTATCATTTTTATTTACAATCATTTTACACTTATATTGTGGATCAACTTCCATTATTTTCAATGGATTAATGTCATATAACATATGTAGTTTATTTTGATAAGTGAATGGTCCCCAATTTTTTTCAAAATTGGTAGATAATGATTCGCAAACTGTCGTTTTTGGAGTTTTATAATCTAACATTTCAATATCAATCATCGCTAAATACATCAATCTTCTTCGTGGATCTTTATCATCTTCATCTATTTCATTTACTAATATGAAAATTTCATCTTTATAATAAAATAATCTAGGATCTTCTGGACCCTCCAATACTGTATTTTGATGTTCGACTATTTTTTTTTTAAATTCTTTAAATACCAATGTTTTTTCTTCTAATAATATTAAATCAATATCTATCACATTTTGTCTAATTTTTTTATAATTATGGTCAAATATAGAAAGGATAATAAAATTGATACCATCCCAGCTCCTTACATTACCATACCATCCTCTACTTGCTATCAAAAAATTTGGTGTATTTTTTATAGGCATAACAGAACTATTGAAAATTGTAATATCTTTATTTTTTAATAATGGATTTCCCTTTTTTATTTCATTTGTTAGATTAATATAGGTTAATTGTAATTGATTATTTTTGAACTTATACATATAAATATATTTATATTTTAATTTATAAAATACATTAATATTTAAAGGAACTGTATGTATTAATAATATTACTTATGGAGATGAATCCGGAAATTTTAAAAGCTTTAGATGCTGAAAGAAATCAAAGATTAAGTAAATCTTGGAATAAATTAGATAATGGATCAAAATTGAATCGATTAATTCATTTCTGCGATAATTATGCTTTAGAAAATGAATTAACTGATGAAATAAAAGAAACATTATTAAAATTTTTAAAACAAAGTTTTAAATTGCAGGTATTTGACAAATCAATATCCGTTGATTATAATATTAATGAAAAAAAAATAGTAAATATTCCGCATCTGAATTATAATAACAAAACAAAAACTTTTGAAATTATCAAAACAAATAAATCAAGTAAGATACCAAAACCAAAAACTAGAACTGCCGTTGAAAGACATGTATCTAGAAGCAAAGAAAAGAATATAAAACCAAAAAGTTAAAAATCACTTTCAAATGAAATAACATTATCATTATCAGTAATATTTGGATTTGCTTTATTTGAATATTCGCCCACTCTCCTTTCAAAGAAATTTGTTTTTCCTTGAACAGAAATCATTTCCATCCAATCAAATGGATTTTCAGAATTATAAATTTTATCTGTACCAAACATCAATAACAATCTGTCTGCTATATATTCAATATATTGCTTCATTAGATTCTTATTCATGCCTATTAATTCACATGATAAAGATTCTGTAATAAACTCTTTTTCAATATCGACTGCTTCACTAATGATTTCTTTAATTGTATCGTTTGAAGGTTTATTTTTCAAGTTCTTGTACATAAGTACCGCAAATTCTGTATGCAAACCTTCATCTCTCGAAATTAATTCATTACTATGACATAGACCAGGCATCAATCCACGCTTCTTTAACCAAAAGATTGAACAGAACGCCCCAGAAAAGAATATACCCTCTACTGCTGCAAAACCAATTACTCTCACATTAAACGGACTATTCTTATCATTGATCCACTTGAGTGCCCAATTTGCTTTCTTTTTAATACTTTCATAATTATCAATTGCATTCAATAATTTTAGCTTCTTATTTGTATCTTTAATATATGTTTCAATTAGTAGAGAATATGTTTCTGAATGTATATTTTCCATTGCTATCTGGAAACCATAGAAGAATTTTGCTTCCAGAATTTTAACCTCTTGACAAAATCTTTCAACTAAATTTTCATTTACAATACCATCAGATGCTGCAAAGAATGCTAATACCATCTCAATGAAATATCTTTCATTATCATTTAATTTCTCCCAATCACTGATATCTTTTGTTAAGTCTAATTCTTCGCTCGTCCAAAAATTAGATTCTGCCTTTTTGTACATCTTCCAGAATTCATCATGTTTGATTGGGAAAATAACATAGCGATTATTTTCTTCATTCAACAATTGTTCCGACATTCTTATTATAAATATTATTATATTAATTTATTTAAATAAATTAATAAATCAAATTAATAATAGTATAATGATATATGTTTTTGATTTAGATGATACACTATTAGTTCACCATAAATTTTCTGACAGAAATGGTAATTTAGATTATAATAATATTAAACCTTCTCCAAGATTAATTCGATTGCTTCAACAGGCGAATAATATGAATAGAAAATGCTACATTTTTACAAATGCAAATTTAAATCATGCGAATACTTGTCTTACTAAAATGGGAATTAAAAATTTATTCTCCGGAATTATCCATAGAGATAATATATTAAAAAACTACAGTGTTTTAAAACCAGACCCACTTGCTTATAAAACCGTTCAACATATGGTCGGTTATCATGATCCAGATGTTATCTTCTTTGATGATAGAATTGAAAATCTACAAATGGCTGACAAATTTGACTGGATTACAGTATTAATAAATCCAAATACTAATAATTTAAGAGGAGGGGGGTCTGGAAGTGATTTAGTGTTTCCTACTATTGAATATGCAATGGAATTTTTTTCCAATATTTAAGTAAATAATGTCAACAAATGATTTAGAAAATTCTTTGACTAACACTTGTCCTATATGTTTTGAAAATATAAGCGAAAATATGATTCTAACTAATTGTTCCCATTCATATTGTAAAACCTGTTTTGATACTTTATTAGATAGGGGTAATTTTATATGTCCTATGTGTAGACAAAATATAAAATCATATAACGATGAGAAAAATTTATATCGAATAGTTATCAAAGAAAAAAACGAAACAGTAAATAGAAATATAACATTAACTCAAATAATAGAAGAATTATTAAAAGTCAATAGAAGATTAAAATGTACTCTATGGTTAGGATTAATTTCATTTATCGCCTATAGAGAATATATTACCACATTATTTACTGTTATGCAGCAAAATTATGATGATTGTCAAACAAATCTCAATAAATCCCAAACAGATTATAATATCTGTCTTAATTACAGAGATTATCTATTTGATAAATTTAATATCAATCAATAATTATAAATGTTGAATGAATATCTTATTCAAACTGTATTTACTATCCATTTTATCATTATCTTATTAATCTTATATGATATGTTGAAAAATGGAACTAAAACTCTCGTATATTCTATAAAAAGATGGCAATTATTACTAATAATTCTGACATTCTGGTTTTCACTCTATGTTTATCAATTAGAAAATGAGGATAATTATATTATATAGTTATATGAATGCTATTATAACATTATTAATCATTTCTGTCATTTATCGTCACTTATATCTTTATTATGAACATTATTTATATGAAAATTCACATTACTATTTTGGTATATTTGTATTTTTATATCTTTTAATATTGTATTTTATCAACTTTGAACAAAACTTTACATATAGAGTCCTTAAAAATGTATATGATACTTCAAGACAACCTCTTTACTCATTCAATTCAAAATTATCTAATAATGAATTATTTTATGATAGTAACCTAAATATTAAAGAAGTATTAGCAACAAAACAAAATAGTCGATGCTACTCATGTAGTAATATTATTATACAGAATGATATTCCAAATTATTATCTAACTTATAAAGTACCACTTCAAAATGGAGGAAAAAATAGTCCCGAAAATTTAGCAATTATATGTCCTTCTTGTTCTCAATTTAAACCTTTGAACATTTAAAATGCCGAACATTTAAGTAATTTCTTAATTTAGATAATCTTTTAGTATAATAGATAAAGAACATGTTGATGTCAAACCATTATAAATAGCCATTAATCCAAACATTGATAGTATTAAAATGGGTGAAATATTTATTTTTTTTAATAATTTTTTATCTTTCAATTGTATATATATATATAATGAACATAATAACATTACAGATCCCATAATAGTTTGTAATATTCTCATGATATTATAAAAATTAAAGGAGTTACTGCCGATTATATTAATAGATAATTTATTATCATTTATTAAAATATTATTATTTCCATAATTCAAATTAGAAAATTGTAATTCAGGAGATACTTTTATATTATCATATTTAGAAAAATATTTATTTTTTATAAATTGTGATCTATTCGCGGATTCACAGACTATGTATATTTCATCATTGTATTCCAGATGATTTATAATTGTTTGTGAATTAAATCTTATCATATTCATTGGAATATTGTAAAATTTATATTCATTTGACTGACTAAAATGTTTAGAATAAACTTCATCACTCTTTCTTATATCAATGAATAGATATTTCATATATATTATATATATATTATATATATAATATATATAAGCGTTTTAAATGTTCTCAATTTAAATAGCTAAAATAATGATTGATATCCATCTAAAGCTAATAAATTACTTTTATAATTAAATCTATTTTTTAGTAAATTATTCATAGTATATATTTCTCCTTGCTGATCTATGATCAACTTCTTACAAAAATCCATCAAGTAACTATGATTCGTATGTAACATTAATCTTTTACTCATATCAATAGCTACTTGATGATGTGGTATCATATGTTCTAAATAGCTTTTATCATTTATTTGCATACCCTCCATATGCGCCGAATGATCATTCGGCTTGAAAAATAATGGATTACAATCTCCATTTTTCGCTTTAGATAATATAGGAGCGAATCTTTCTAATTTCGTTGGAGTATCATCTAAATATCCAGGGGAATTTTTGAATATTGTATCAGATAAATTATTTTTAATACTAGTCATTTCCCATATCTCATAACCCTGCTTCCGTATGATATCGCGACACAAGTGTAACATAACAGGATTACTTGTATGAGGTATTAGCATATTGCTCATATCTATTGCAACTTGATGATGTGGTATCATATGTTCTAAATATTCTATATCCGTTAATTTATCGGTACATGGGTTTGATCCTAAACTAGTTTTCATTGAAGAATGATTCATTGAAGAATGGTCCATATATATTATTTAAATATATTATTTAAATATAATTTTCGTATTCTTATTATCTACTCATGGAATTGTCGTTCCAAATAGATAATGAAGAAGATATTCAATATCTTAAATCTGTTGAAAATTCAAAAATAAATGATTTATTAAAAACTGCTGTAACTATTGGTTTGAAAAGTATTCAGTTAAGCGAAGTAACAATGGATTGCAATTCATATATCGACCCTATTAAAGATATTGTTCATCAATCAATGGAAAGCAATCGCTTAAAAATTGAAGACATTGATGAGAAACTTGACTCTATTTTATATATAAGAGCAAATTCAACAAAAAAAGGTAGATTATCTGAAAATATATGCTATATTGCTTTGTCACAACAATATCCAACCTGGGAATTTAATGATATGACACAGATTGGTCATCAAGGAGATTGTCATGCGATAAATACACCAATAGGAGATATTTTATATGAATTCAAAAATTATTCATATAATGTAAATAAAGAACAAATTCGTAAATTTCATTTAGATCTAGAGAATACGGGAATAAAATTTGGAGTTTTTGTATCAAATACTTCAGGAATAGTTGGTAAAAAAAACCTTGAATGGGAAATTATTAAGAATGATACTATAGTTGTTTATATTTCAAATTCGGGTATTAATGGTTTTGGTAGCATACTTGGAACAGAATTTCTGTTGGCAATGAATCAATACAAAATTATTGATAATGATTGGAATATTGTGATTAATTCAGATAAACTTGAATTACATAATAATCTACAAGTGTTATTTGAACAATATAAAATTAATATATCCTTGATGAATAAATTTAAGAAGTCATTGTCTGAATATAGGGATAAAATGAACCATTCTATTTCTGAACTAGAAAAAGATATTTATATGATATCGAATGATTGTGATATGATTTTTGATAAAATGCTTATTATTACAAAGAATACAGAAAATAATACAATTATCATTGATAAATTAGAAATCGATGAATATATCAAACAATATAGTATCCATAAAAATATCGCTAATATGTTGAAAGAATTGGAAAATCTTCTAGTTTGTAAAAATAATTATGAATTTAAATATTCACAAAAAGAAATAATCATCTATAATAGTAAAGTGAAAGGTAAAATAATTATATTAAAAGATAAACTAAAAATACAAATATTCGATTATTCATTACCTATTATTAATTTCGATCCAATACTAGAATCTTGTAAAGACAAAATAATAACAATTGAAATGAACTCTAAGAATATTCCATCAATAATAACTATTCTAAAACTAAGGTTTTTATTGAATGAATAAATTAATATAATATATATATTAATAGATGACTGAAGAAAAAACTATTGTGGAATTGCAAAGTGATTATAAAAAAATTAGAGAAATTATTTATGATCTTATTGATAAACATAATAGTATAAATAATATTGATAACTATTATATCAAAAAAGCCGCTATTGATAAAACCCAGGAAACTCAATATATACAAGAGATGTCCCCCAAATGTGTCAAATCTGTTAATAATTTATTCGAGTTGTACAAAGGCGATGAAAAAGTCCCGATTGAGAAAGATGGTGAAACTTACTATTATGCTGAACTTGATAAATCGAAACCAACTGGATGTAAAGGGAAAGGAGTTATATCTTCTCCTAGTACATTTCTACATAAATCTGAGAAAGGATTCATGAAAAATATTGATAAACCCGAAATCCCCGATTTAGATAATATGAATACTATAGAGGATATAAATAATCTGATAGATAATATTTCCTTCTTTGAAAATGATAAAAAATCATTTGAAGAAATGAAAAAATTATATTTTTCAGATATACAAGGAAAATATAAAGATACAATTAATAACTATATTACTGTATTTAAAGAAAGTATAAAATCTTTATTAGAATCGAAGGGGTTACAAACAAATAAAGATAAAATAATATCAATTTGTACAGATGATAAAATTATATTATATTTTTTATTTTTAAAACACAAAATAAATAAATATAATCTATTTGAACATTTTAGTTCTTTAGAAAAAGAGATGGAAATATTAAATAAGATTGAAGCCGCTAATATTACTGAAGAAATTATAAAAGATATAGATAAACAATTAAAACAACTTATTCCTAATAATAATATTATTGAAGAAATATCAAAAATATCATTTGAATTTTCAAAAGGCATCTATCTGAATACTATATTAGATGACTATATTACATCCTTAGATCAAATCGCAAGCGTATTCTCAGAAGAAGATTATAAAAAATATTCAGAAATTTTATGGGAAATAGATAAATTATCTTATCTTATTTATTTGTTTCCTTATGGAGGGAATAATCCCAAAATTAGTACAGAAATAGATGAGATTATGAAAATGTTAAATGAAGAAAAATTTGAAGATAATACTTTATATTTGCCATTTGCGGATTATAATAATACAATAAGTAAAAAATATAAAAAAGATAAAGAATACATCTATAATTATATAATTCATTATCTATCAAGATTGAATATTAATATTGTTGACTCCCCCTATGTCGTTGTGTTTGAAGATCAGAAGGTTAATTCTTCTACAAATTTAGGTACTATTCAATATAATGATCCTACAAAAAAAAAATTTAATTATGATTTATTTAGAACATCTTTTTATAAAGAAGAGATAAGTCCATTATTTTTCCTTTATTATTTCAAATTACAATTACTTCATTGTGGTGTGCAGTATATATATTATAAATATGGATCATCAACAAAAGCATCCACTCAAGATTCATCAAGTAGCTCAGTTAGAGCATCAACTCAATCAAATCAATCTTTATCTGCACAAGATTCATCCAATAAACCATATAGTCAATCATTATCTAGTCAATCATTATCTAGTCAATCATTATCTAGTCGACTCTCTTCTAGCAGAGAATATGATAATAATTCATCAACTCGACTCTCTTCTAGCAGAGAATATGATAATAATTCATCAACTATTTCTGGAAGATTATATGGTAAAGATTCATCAAGTCTTTCTGGAAGATTATATGGTAAAGATTCATCAAGTCTTTCTGGAAGATTATATAATCAAGATCCATCTAGTCTTTATCAAAGATACACAAATAAACCTTCCTATTTCTCATCATATAATAGTCTAAATTCTATTTCTGATTCATCATCAAATCATAGTAGCTCTGGTTATAAAAATATACAATTAATGAAGGGTTTGCCAAGAATTAATAAAAATAATTCATCAAAAATTCCTTCAAAATTATATCCTTCTATAAAAGATGATGTTATAATTAATGCGATAGATAAAAAGACAGATGGAAAACCAAATGATATTACCAGAAAAATTTTAATAAACGATGAACTTAATAGTAAAATTGATGAATTATCAAATGAATTTAATAAAAATAACAAAATTAATAGTATTTTTCATAAACAAGATAACAAGAAATTTGAAGAATTTACAAAGGCGTTTAAAGAATCTTCAGAGGTCGAATCTGAAATTGAAGATCTAGATAAGAATCTTAAAGTAAACGAACATATTATTAAAGAATTAAATAAACAATTAAATGATAATAAACTTTCTAGAATTGTTGATGAAAATGATGAAAGAATAAAAAAACAGATTGAATATTCAAAACGAATGAAAGAAGAAAAAACATTACAAGATTTAATTCTGAGTAAAAAAAGAGAATTGAAATTAACCAAACTTATGGAAAAAGAAAATCATGATAAACAGGTAAGATTATTGAAAGAACAACATCAAAGGGAAAGAGATGAAAAAGATAATCAGATTAATCTTTTAGAAAATGCTATTCGAAATACTATTGGAAATTATACAGGGAATGAATCAAATAAAGAAATGAAAAAAAGATTAGAAAGATTAGAAGATTTACACGGGAAATTAAAAATATCACAAAATAAATCTCTAAAGATCCAAAAGAAAAAAGAAAAAAATGATACCATAAATGGTCCTAATATTGTAAAAGTAACAAAAAAAAAGACACAAAAGAAATCTAAAAAGAACAACATAAAAAGTTCTTAATCTTTTTTAGACAAGTATTTTTATCTTTAGATAAATTCTGCCATTCTTTAATTGTATATTTATCGCTCATAGATAAATTACATCTAGCACATATTGGTTTTAGATTACTTATATCTAAAGTCCCCCCTTTAGATTCTGGTATATCATGTCCTACATGGAAATCAAATACATTTATTTCATTTTTACACCAAGTTACATAACATGGTGATTTGAATTTTTCACCAAATGTTGCAATCCATGTCTGTTCTCTAACAGCTTTCGGTATTGTAACTTTTTTTGGCATATATTTTATAATATAATTATTCTTTTAAATCATAGAAAATAAATGAATATATTTATTGCTTATTTATCAATATATTTATTACTACTATTATGAATAGACCTTCTAATCCCCCGTATCTTGATAATGTGCAATTTAAACTACGAGATTGATTTGAATTTTTATTTTCTGAACATTTAGTTGATATTATTTGAAATATTAATGGCATAATTATTATTAAAAAAATCATCATTAATAGTAAGACTTTAATTTTGTGAATTGGATTCTTAAATTCCAAGATATCTTTAAATGTTTGAATTGTATAGATAGATTTTGTCGTCATTCTATTTTGTAATACATATTCTACAGTTTGATAAAAAACATTAATAAGTAAGAATAATATTGAAATTTTTATAATACTGAAAATCCAACTCATTGCTAAACACCAACCCGTACATAGTTTACCATTTCCAGTGGTTGTAGAATTCAGAAAACATCCCGCATGTCCATTGCAAGAACTATTTGTTAATCCTGAACAATCATTATCATTTATATTAACCCACTTACATCCATCATTATTACATTTACTTCTATCTAATTTATCTTTTTCATCTATTTTGTCGCAATATTCTCTTCTATCACCATCTCCATTCGAATCTTTATTCGCACAATAACCACTGGAATGATTATCTTTACTTATACAAACACTTGAATCTGTGACTATATTTATATAATCTTCTATCAAAATCAACCAATCATTTACTGGAGTATCTTCATCATTAATACTCAAATCGCTTATTGTAGTTGATATATTGTCAATTATCCAAAAATATAATAATACACCGAATGGAATTATTGGTAAAACATAAATATTTGTTTTAGCTTTATTCTCTTTTTTAAAGCAAATTATTATGTAAATAATTGTAATATAAACTAATACTAGGTATATATTCCTTATCGGTTTATTATAATTACTCGAAGGTCTATATATATCACAATTATTTTCTTTTATTTTTGTTCTGAATAAAATATTAAAATAGTTTATTACTGATAAAATCCCTATGATGTATAAAAATGCTATGGAAGTATTATAACATATATTCACACCTTCTGGAAATTTTTTAACAGCAAATCCCATTATTATTGACAATAGTATAAGTATAAGTGGGGCCAAAATATGAAATATTGTCTTATATACTCTTATTGGATCATTGCTCATGCAACTATTTGGATCATCTGAATCTGTATATTTATCATTATCAAATATTCCGAATCCAAAGAGGAATTTTATTCTTTCACCTATATCAGATGTTTTCAAAATACAACTTTTATTTGTATCTCCGGAAGATTCTTCATCTTCATCTTTATCTTCATCTTTATCTTCATCTTCATTTTCATCTTCATCTTCATCTTTATCTTCATCTTTATCTTCATCTTTAGCTTCATAATTACTTCTTCCTAATATAAAAAAATTATATGATAATAAAAGTAATATTATTGAAGCAATTGTAATATATTTTGACATATTATCATTCTCTCCGCCTTTATTACCGAATTCTTTATCCCTTAAAACAAAATAAATTATTGGTAATAATAATATACAACCAATAATTATTACATTAACTAAGATTGATACCATTATATAATATAGTACTATAATAATATTTATTATAAATCACCATTCAGTTTATTACATTCAATTATATGTTTGTTATAATCAATCGATGATAAAAAATTATATCCACATTTATGACACTTTTGTTCAACTATCAATCGATTTTGAATTTCTTTGTCCTCTCTTGAAAAACAACATCCCATACTAGTAATTATCTATATTTTATTTTCACATGATATTTATGTGGTATATTCGATTTATCGAAATATTTTACCCCGAGTTTCGACCAATCAATCATTTATGTATTTAGTATTAATCCACTAAATACAAATTATCAAATTTCATAAAAAATTTTATAAGAGATTTACTAATAGTAATCTTTAATGAAATCGAATTCTAGGAATTTGAAATTCTTTGTTTTTTTCATGTTTCATTTGTACTGAACGATACAAGAAATCATCTCCTTCATCATAAGTATATTCTGACCACCCACCCGTTCGAATAACATTCATCCTTGTCCAGACTTCCTCCCAATCAATACCATCTACATGGTTTTCAAATCCATCTAGATATGTGGAACGACCATATATCTTTTTCATCCTTTCTATAGAAGGTTCATAATGAAAATGATTCTTCCAGTCCCATGGAATCCGGTCACTGTTAAGTTTTTCCCACACATACATCTGATTTTGTTCATCCCAATAGGTGAAATATTGGTCCAGTTTGTAAGAATAATTTCCACTACCATGAAAATCTGATGAACGATTCACACTCGCCTCATCTATGTCATAAATATAATTTCCATCTGTTCCCAAAGTATTTCGAGATGTTATTACTGCACATTCCCCTGGATTATTCCTCGCCTCATCTTCTATCATTATCCAGTAGTCTTCTTCTTGTTCTTTCAAGATTTCTCTTTCATCGTAAAAATCCCCCAATTCTTGTGTTGCCGTAAACTCTGTGAGATTATTAACATCCCCCAACTCTCTAGCTACCTTTGAGAGACGCTTGTGCCAAGAATGTTTTGGCTTGGGTTTCGTCGGATATTTCTTCATCTTCTTCTGAGGAACGGGTCTTGTTCTTTTGAACTTTCTTTCTCCCCTTTCTTCTCCTCGAATTGTAGATGACTCCTTGATATCTTGTTCAATCTTCCTTTCACCGATAATTTCTTCATCTTCTTCTTCTTCAATGTAGGAATATCCAATATTCTCGAAAAACATTGAAAGATCAATGTCGACCCCATCCATCAGTCTGTCGGCATAAGAGTTTCCCTCTCTTTTGTGACGCATCACGCCGACCTCGTCCAGTTCAAAGCGAGAAGAATCTGCAAAGCTCATTGTATTTGTATGTATTTGTATACATACACACACATAAGAATATCAAATTTCATAAAAAATTTAAGATAAATTTAGTAATTTGTCTTCAAATTATGCTGAAGCTTTCATTGAATTATCTGAACCAGTATTTACCGGTTTATACTTGTTCTTTTGTATACAACAGAGTGTCAATATGACTATAATTATTGTTTCTATAACGAATCCTAGAAAATAATTAAACATTTTATTTTTATCATATTCTGAAAGTTCATAAATTATATCCTCTATACTGGGACAATTAGAACCTTCATTATCTACTTTTGATTCATGTACAATCCACTTCCCTTTATAGAACATCTTATAATTATAATAATGACTGTATCTCATATTTTCTCCTGAAAGTTCTGAACATTCAATTTGTTCCGTTGGAATCTCACAACAACCATATTCAGAATCTCCACATTCTTTATCAAAATCATTGCTTATCTCTTCATATGAATCTACTATCCGGACAGGTATTCTTAAACAGTGTTTCTGTCTATAATAATAATTTGTTTGAATAATACTATCATTTGGACCTTCATGACAATGAATTGGATATCTACACAATTCATAACTATTATTATATTCCACAATACAAACCATCGTAAATAATAGTAAGTGGATGATTTGAAAGGATACACAGGGTCTTGTCATATCTGTATATTTTCTTCTCTCAAAATATTCTATTACAACTATCGCCAAAAGACAGATACAAAAATAGACAACGGGCAAATATAACACTTCATAAGATTCCCTGAAATTTTCAGGGATAGTTTGATTACTATCTATCTCGCAAATATGCGAACCATCTTCATTTTGACAATCGCTCGAAATATAATACCCTGTATTCATATTTTTCTTTATAGTTGTTTTCTTTTAGTTGTTATCATTTAAATAGTATAATCAAATTTTAGTTATTAATGATAAAAAAAATATTCTAAAGAAATGAATGGTTTCAGTTTTTAATAAATATCATAGAATATCTCTGACTTGAATCCCATAGTATTGGATTATAGTGCGGCGGAGGAAGTTTGCGAATAGGGACACCTTCTCCAACTCTATCTAGAGATATATATGGGCGTAATTCCCATATTTCTTCTTCGTAACATTCTATGAGATCAGACAAAGCTTCATTTATTTCTGCCAATCCATACCAAGATCTGAACCAATTTCCACCCATTGTTTCTGATTTAAGTAGATTTACTATCTTTATTTTCATTGAAATGTCTTCTTCTACTGTACGATATGTTGCTAGCCAAGAAATACCAGGTTCTGGTTGACCATAATCTTTTGGTCGTCTAATGAATCCTTCTCGGAAATATCGAATCATATTTAAAAGTTCTTTTGAATTTCTCCACATCCCACCATCGAATGGTAAAGTACAAGTTATTGGAACTGAAGCATTCATCGCTGAAAATTTTCTCTCTCGACTCAGTTTAGCAATTCTTTCCCACCTCTCCTGCTGACTGACCCTCAGAGAACTATGCCATTCTCTCGCTTCATCCTCAATGCAATCTCTCCTCAAAGGTTTGAGAATTTTCATGAAATAAATGACCAATTCTGGATCACCAAGAATATTCAGCAAACCAAGTGCCGCAATTTCATTCCAAGTGAACATATTTAACAATTATCTGTAGTAATTATCATAAAAAATTTAAATCAAATTTATCATCAAAGATTATTCACCGAATTAGTGATCTTCTGTAATTGGTCCATCAGTTTCAGATACTCGCCTTCGCTCAATTTCTCTTGTAGATCATACACAAATTCTCCCATTTCTTTCACTGAATCCTTGACCACCCTGACTTTTTCTGTATTATTTTCAGGCAACTCTTCATTTTCATACTCGTCAATATATGTTTGGTCGCCATCTCTATCCATGTACCAAAGAAAGGCACAATCACATGGATGGTCTACTTCATAATCTCCACCGCATGCTCCACATATTCTTCGAGTTCCAATCCGTTCTATCTCACTAAAACACTGAATGCACATAGTTCTCCTAGAACCATCTCCTCGCATTGCTGGACCCATATCAATAAAATCTGGACACTCTGGATTGATTTCAATCGCATCAGATTCATATATTCCACACTTTTCACACTGCCTATCTTCCAATACAGATTCATCAATCAAAGTTTCTTCATCATCAAACAATCTCCTGCGAACATTGGTTGGTTCTTCAGAGTTTCTTACTGGAGGAGTACTTAGAACAGACTCTGAATCTTCTTCTCTTGGAGTAATCGGTTCCTCTGTAATAATTTCGGCATTACCAAAAAGACAACAAGCGCACTCACAATCTACGCTATGATGAAATTCATCACCATCATGATAAAGCCGTGCTCCATAAGGAACTTCCTCGGTCAGAGTCCCACTAACAACTGAAACAATTGAATCTACAACCTCTAAAATTGTTTGATGGTGTAGAAAATTTTCGTGTTGCTGTTTAAATTCTAACTTATCAATATCTTCTTCACTTAGAAGATCTTTATTTTCTTCTATCTTCTTGATAAGTTTATCGACACAACTCGCGACAGCCCATGCTTCAGCAATTTGCATAGAAGAACTCATCTTTGTTTGAAATATATCTGTTGTTTTGATGAAAGATAAAAAATTCAAATCAAATTTTTCATTATCGTATAAAGAGATCATCAATATGTTCAACCTGAGAACCCGATTCCCCTAGTCCTGGCCCATCAATGCATCTGAGATCTTCTATCAATTGTTCATATGGACCCCAATCATAAATAGGAATTTTGGGATACTGATATCCGTCTTCACATGGTCCTTTTGGGACATCTCTATTTCTTTCTTCTATAATCTTATTCTTCCTATAGAATAGGAAGAATCTACCAGGATGGATACCTTCATACCATTTACTAGCCTTAACTCTTCTGTCCCAACCCACAAAGTAGTATGATGAAGCACCGACTTCCCAAGTTTTCCATAGATTTTTTGTATAATCGTTGGTATAAGAAGAAGAATGATTGATAATTCTTAATCTACCCCTATGTCGCATTTGTTCTTCTTCAGAACCAAACCTACACCAATCTATGACCTTTTTCCGCCTTTCTTCTATTGATCGTAATCTCCATTCTGTCTTAAACTCTGCGGTGTTTTTGATTCGTTTCTTCCAGAATTCACTGATCTCACTTTGACGACTGACATTCGGAACGCAAAACTTAAATCTCGGAAAGGAAGGGCAGGCAGGTAGTCCCATATTAACTAAAGTTAGAGAATTAGAAAACCAGTAACTCTTTGCTTCGTCCAAAGAATACTCTTCATGAGTCTTCTTTATTCTTTTCATCCAAAGTATCACAACATCATCTGGGAGACCCCAGTAGACCAAGCACAAGAACACATTGATGTCCCAATTTGTGAAGTAAGACATCTTTTCTTTTTGTAATGAATCATAAAAAAATGTGAATCAAATTTATCATGTGATTAGTAATCATCTGGATATTCACCATCTGAAGGATATATATCATCATCTAACGGATCGGCATTCTCTAAATACTTTAACATCTCATTTTCTTGATATCTCATATATTCATCTGCTGTTAACTCCGGATGCCAATAAAATATACTATGTTTATCTAACATGGTTCGAAGACTACCAGAATAATCAAAAGGTGTCTCCCATTTCATGTTTTCAAAGAGTGGAACATTTGTCATATCAGGTTTCTCTACTTCAAGTGATTCTTCAAGATTATTTTTATGTCTTTCTTCTGAAGAATTTACAAGATTACTATCTTTAAAATGTTCATGATTATACATATTCATTCTGTATTTTTCTTGTCTTTCTTTTGAGTTTAAACATTCTACACAAATTGGAACTTGACATAATTCATGATTCCAATCGTATTTATCAGAAATAGAACATCTACCTTGGTGACAATATACCTCAAATACCTCCGGATATCTTTTATTAATTTGTAGTCTTTCTGCGCGAGATGGCATAAATTTAGAACAGATACTACACATGCACAAATGAGAATAATCTTTGGCAATCAAACGATATGTTAGTATTTTATCTCCATACACATTTTTGAAACCTGAATTAGTATTTATTAAATTTTTCGTTTTTTCTTTTTCTTCTAAACTATTAAAATAGAGAATAACTTTAATTTTGGTCTTCACATATCCTCCCCAGTCCCCTCCTTCTTCCCAGATTTTTATATATCGGTGACACGGACTAAAAATTTCACCGTCTAAAGTGTGAAACATCTGTCTAAATTTCTCACAAATGAGAATTGAGTGAACCTTGATTCGACCCTTATTTGTCCGACCTTCAATGTACTCCCTCGGCCATCCGGTAATCTGAAGTTGATGGGGTGTCATGATAGAGAACTGCTTAACATTTCTGTCTATAATCTGTCTATTCTTCCGCCCTCCTTGGAGCAACCAGAATAAGGTCCCCTCAAAGACATCTTCTGGCAGAGCCTGTCCGATCACAGCAAGGAACAGTTGGCAAAGAAGTCTATACATCTCTCTTAGTTTGTTTATTTGTTATTATAAACCATAAAAAATATGAATCAAATTTAACTACTAAAATGAATACTTTAAACAATACATAGAAGCTTGTCTAGTTCCTTAAACTTCTTTCCCCGAAGATTAATCTTGTAGCTCTTGCCATCAGAATAAGTTCCAGTTACCGTTCCTGGGTAGTCGTGACCCACCCCGCGGGAGCAGAGAGTTATGGGATGTTCAGTATTGCCCGTTCCCTTCTTCATAACCACCCAAGCGACGAGGCTTCTGACTGCATCGTCCGCGTGCCTGGGAAATAATTCCATTTCTGGCCACTCCTTCTCTATATACCGAATTATAAATAAGTTCACATCTGCGTGATTTTCAGGGAATGTTGTCCGTCCCTCAAATACCTCATCTTCTTCTTCACTATCTTCTTGTTCCTCTTGATCACATGGGACAGGATACCAATCTCCCTTGTGATTACACTTCATTGAGGCTCCTATATAAGTTCCATCATCCATATCAAGTAGCTCCCGAGTATCCTTGTTCCATAGAACCATATCCCCATCATAATCATACTCAACAACTTCCACACCACTCATTCTAAGCTTATCACCAATGCTACCCTTGACAAAGCTATTTTCAGTGTCTATCTCCATATCTATCGGCTGCTGGAAGTACTCCTTGAGAGAAGGATTCTTCTCAATTCTCTCTCGGTTAACTTCTGTCAATTCTCCACATGATACCAGTGCGCCCAGAAATTCCTTAATCAGACTCTGCTTCCCAAGGGAAACATTATCCTTAAACTTATCCCCAAGTTTCTTCTCCGCTTCGCGTATGATCTCAGAAACATCAGTTTGATAATCCACCATTCTTTTTTTCCTTTCTCTTTGTTTAAAATAACTCATAAAAAATATAAATCAAATTTATCATTTATGAATTAATCATTTACGAATTTTGGGTTTAAACCAGACTGAACCATCGATTCTGTTTTCCCACTTACCTTCAACCCAATATTCTCTGCACCAACATTTCTTACAGAACCAGTGATCTTCTTCTTCCCAAGTAGAAGGGAGTCCTCCAGTAGAAGATCTTCTATCAAAGTAACCTTCCCACCCACTTCCTTTAAAACCACAATCTTCACATTTGTAAGTCTGTGATATGCTTTGAGGAGGGGGATCTACTTTACATGTACATGAGTAACAAGAACAAGTCCTGAATGTTCTACCTGGTTTCCCATGCCAATTTTCAACAAATACAGAACCGAATGCTCTATGTTCTCTGTCTGAATAGTTTATTCTCGCCTGATGCATATTATGATCTCTTTGATGTATCTTATTTGAATCATAACATTCTTTACAGAATACTCCACCATAAGGAGACTTATTGGGACCCGACCACCCCTTATCCCATTTATCTTCTTCTGATCTCAATGAAATCCGAACACGATTACATCCTGAGCACTCAAATGGAGATTCTTCTTCTGACCTACCGCACCCGGATTTCTCTCTCATATTAATTAGAGCCTGTCTCTGAGAAATGGGTGGCAAGAGTTTCCACTCATCTAATTCTTTTCTATAGAACTCTCCTATTTTTTCTTCTTCTTCTGTTTCTGGCAACCGATAAACGCTCCATTTGCCATCTTTGAAGTTGTTTAACTTTCCAACAACCATTTTCCCGTGCCCACCTGAATACCAAGCTACATATTCTCCTCTAAATCTCTTTTCCCTTATCCAAGTGGCATAGTAAGCCAATGATTCCCATCTTTCTTCAAATAGATCCGCATCCTTTACTTTTTGAGGATAATCACATGGCCATACAGTTGGGTTCATACTTACCCAACAAACAATCTCACCGATTGCTTTCTTTTTCCGACCGGACATCCATTCCTCTAGTTTCTTTTCTTTCTCCTCTTTGCTATCTAACCAATCGCATCCTATATATCTATACAAGATCTCCTTTTCAGGAGTACTATTACTACAATCTACACACAATCCTCTGCCAAAGAGAAATCGCATTTGAGGACGGTCTTTGAACTTGATAACTTCTCCAGCAGGTCCCTTCTTGCAGCACATAAAACACTCAAAGATTTTCTTTTCTGGTTGAGGTTTGGAACGAGGTTGAGATTGAGGTTGAGGTTGATTCTCCTTCTTTAGAAGATCTCTTTTTTTCTTCTTCGCTCTTTTCTTCTGACTCTTCGACATCCCTGCATACGGATCCACTGTAGATATTTTCTCTGATTCAGAATGAATTGCTTCCCTTTTTTGTTCCCCCGCTGATTCATTGAAACAACCGAGAGAAGGATAATCATCTTCTGAGAAGATCATAATTGATTGTTTTATAAAGAATCATAAAAAATATGAATCAAATTTATCTAAGATGTTCTTTCTTTAAAGGAATCATCAATGTGTTTCTTTCCTCCAAAAATGTGATTGTACCATGAGGAAAATGTCAACGACCCATGTACTCTCCAAACAAGACTGGTATCTTTCTGTGTGTTCCAATTCAGAACTGAATTAATATATTGGTTATCCATTAGGAAAAATCTCCCCGAATGGAATCCTTCAAACCATTTCACCATTTCAGGAGACCATTCTTCTGCAGCCACCACCCCCCAAGGAACAGATAATTTGAAGTATTCGACTCTATCATCGGGTGAATGATATTTCATTTCTCTTTTAAAATGTTCCAAGAAATGGGAATATCTATTATGAAATGCTACTGGTATAGATTCTAATCTACTGATTGCTTTCGGGAAATGCCAATCCCTATCTGATAGTTCTGCGCGACTGTAGTATAACATATGCCATTCTGACATATCTACGAACTTCCCTCTATTACAATAATACTCTCTAGATTTCTCTATTTCAAGAGATTCGTGCGTCCTTTTTATCTTCTTGACAAAATTCTCAACAAGATGTTCCGGGAGACCGAAAGAAAGAAGACAGAGGAAAACATTGATGTCCCAATTTGTAAAGTAAGTCATAGGTTAATTGTTTACCAAAACTCATAAAAAATTTATCAAATTTATATTAAAATAAAATAAAAAATCCTCATATGAGGATTTTTTAGACGCTAGTGACGGGATTTGAACCCGCGCATCGTTCTTTCGAACGACCTACCTCCCAGGGACACCATACATTTCCATACCTCCTGAATACATTAACACCCGTCTCAGAGCATCTCCCCCCCAATGCAAACTCAAGTCAAACCTTACAAATGACCGGTTCAAGGCGTCCCAAGAATCAATCAATTGCTTAGAGAAACCATCCTTTACACAGGAGGCATACCAAAGACCGAAGTCTTCAATTTCATGTAATCATTTGGTTAGGTTGCTACAGGTGAATAATTTGATAGGGTGACACCAACACACTCTCCACTAGCTGATTGTTTCGTGTGGGACTCGAACCCACGCACTCACAGGGCGCACCCCGCAAAGCTCTACCATCTGAGCTTAACGAAACTAGAATTCGTAGGGGGAATTGAACCCCTTCCTCCAAATCCACTTGTAATCTCCATAGGAGTACCTCCCGGGAGACACCTCTTGACCACAAAGATATGCTACGAATAGATGCCTAGACTCTATTGAGAATAGGACTTGGGGCTACTCCACCGAGATTAGGGCCATTACGCAATATCTTCTCAGTAAAGTGTCTGTGACGGGACTCGAACCCGCTACCACGCAGTTAAAAGCCACGCGCTCTACCATATGAGCTACACAGACTAATTGCCGACCCCTGGACTCGAACCAGGAACCTCCCGTGGAAGACCCACCAGGTGCTCTATCCGCGTCCCCAGGTGAAAAGCCTGGGTTTGCCATAATGGCGACTTGAGCTAGACCAGCTTGTTTGCGATGTCGTAGTGCATGCCGGAGGTTGTTTTAAAAAGAAACTCCCTTGCGGGAAAATAGTACCGGTCAGTCTAATGCCGCACGCTGCTGGGCATCAGAACAATGCTTGGGAGCATCGCGGTGTTCCATGTGAGACTCGAACTCACGGCCATATGATTTACATCATACGCTCTACCACTGAGCTAATGGAACACAATCAATTATTGATTTGAACGAAATCAAATTTTTTCCATATTGTAAGAGAATATTATAATTCTATCATAAAAAATTAAATCAAATTTTGAAGAATAATTATAAAAGTAGATTACACTTTGTTCATTCTTTATCAATGAAATTCTTCAAAATTGGTCTTCCGACCCATCATCAAACATTTCTTCATCAGACATTTCTTCTCCTGCTTTCTGATATTTATTCGGAACAATCTCCGAATCATGAATTACCTGTTTCATTTCATTTTTCATTGTTTCTCTCACCTTTTCCTGAAGATTTACAAAGTATCTTAATCCCTCAATGTTCATGCGAATAAATTTGTCTCCACTAGCCACCACCTCGTTCCCACGACTATCAATCTTTATGAATGCAGGAAGCTTTCTTTCTAAGTTATGGTAACATGGATTGAAACACCCAGCTTCTCGCGAAAAACATGGGTTATTGGCGCCATTGGTATAAATATCTTTCAATTTCTGATCGATCGCTCGCGTCGCTATCAACATTTTCCCCGTAGATATCTTTTCCTCGATTTCTTTTTCATGTTTTTCGTAGAGAACATCAACCAGTTTGCTCTTAGTTTCATCGTTCTCCTCAGAACTATACATTCCCTCCAACCACCCCATCCCCGAAAGCAGTGACAAACGATCAAGCTTTTCGTGCATAGTGTATGACATTCTGAAATGTCAGTTATTTTTTATGAACTATTAACTTTCATAAAAAATTTATCAAATTTCTACAAACTATTCTTTACTCTAAGCTAAGTCTCATCGTGGGATACGGAACTTCTGTGAAACAACACCAGTTCAAATGGATATCAGAATCCTCCTGGAATCCATGTTTTTCATAGAACTCCATCAGTTTCTTCTGACTCCTTTTACCCTTCAGATACCAGAATCCACCATATTCGTTCTCAAGCGGTTCGTCCAAATTTTCAACCGCCTGATATTCTGTTCCTTCCCAAAGAGTATCAGAATCACCCGAATTGTACTCACAGAACATATAATCATGGATAGACTCCTTGATATATTCCTGCTCCAAGTTGAAGACAGGTGTTCCCTTCTTATCCTTCCGCATACACTTCTTCCACATTTCTTCACTAAGAATATCCAATGCTTCATCACATGGATACCAAATATTCTCCGATTCTTCCTCCGATTCTTCCTCCGATTCTTCCTCCGATTCTTCCTCCGATTCTTCCTCCGATTCTTCCTCCGATTCTTCCTCCGATTCTTCCTCCGATTCTTCCTCCGATTCTTCATCTGATTCTATGCCCATGCCAGAATACTCATTTGCGACCTCCAAAACTAGATCATCGTACCCCATCTTTTTCGCATACTCCTTCGTCAGATCCATGAGATCAGAACCGATGCCTCTAAAGCGAGTGAAGTAAGTTGCACAGATGGCCGAGATAGATAGTGTCTTGGAATCTCTCTGAGTATTGGTGACATCTTTCAGAACAATGTACCCATGAATCCTATTGAATGGATTCACATAGGACCACTGATGTCTGAGCTTGTCTCTCCTCCATTTCCCCGCCTTTCGAATCTTCTTCCGAATATCTTCGGGCAGGTGGTCGGCATCTTCATCATTGTCAACCAGACAGAATATGACAGTGTCACCCACCTCACTATCATTCACCAAATCTTCTTCAGTGAACCAGAACTCACTTCCATAATACCCCCCCAACTCTTCTCTCCAAGTGGAGATAAAATCTCGAAGAGTCATGAATGTGAGATTGCTCCTCTGAGACTTCTCCGGAACTCCATCACGAAGAAGGACTCCATCAGAACCCACCGTGGCCTGAGCGAATGCCAGCCAGTTTGAAAGATGTTGTGTTCGAATTGCTCCCATTTTCAGATTGTTTGTAGTTACTGAAATATATCTATCTCAAATCAAATTTATCATCAAAAAATAAAATTTTTTCATGATCACATAAAAAATTTATTATATCCTACTCCTAATCTATTGAATTCTTTCAGCACACACCACGGGTCCATGAAGATCTATCAACTTCTGAATTTTCTTATCTAGTTCTTCAATCTTTTCATCACTTTCCCTCTTCATAGACCATGCTAGCATCGCAGCACTATCGTGAGACCTCGAAGGTCGTTTCATGTGCGGAACACCCGATGGTTTCTTTGGTTTCATCGCCAACGGAACGAATTCTGAAGCCAGGGGATTCAATTTGAATCCCTTTGAAACCTTCGAGTCACACTCCTTCCTTAGGAGCATGAATTGCCCCTCAATATCTCTGTAGTGTTTTTCAGGGTAATCCTTGACAGTTATGTCCGTAATCGCAATGTTCTTGCCCCGATTTTCCTTCTTCATATTGGAAATCCACTTGAAGATTCTTTCGAATCCATCCACCAGATTGCGATTCTGAGACCACTTCAAACCCTTTCCACCCTCTTTGAAGAAGACTGCCCTTTCCTCTACAGAGCAACCCTCTACAAAGAACTCTAGCATCTTTGCGAAGTTCCAAGATACTCTATCCTGTCTATCTGCTACATCTATTGATTCTATGCTATTGTGGTTCTCTTCACCGATCAAAGTGACTTCAGCATCAGTATTGAAAGAAGTCCCTGCCGAATCGGGCGACCGTTTCCTCCCCTCCGCTGTCGGAACAGACCTTTTCGGGGGAGGAATTTCTTCGCACCACAGTGGATGATCGCGGTTTATCGACCGAAGATAGCTCCTTTTTTCTGCACTATTTCTCCCGTAACCCTCGTATTGCACATGCCGCTTGTAAGTGACGGGAGTCCCATCACCCAAGAACCCCGCCTCATAAATGACCCGCGCCCCGATGTGGGCCTTATTTTCAATTGGGTCATAGATATCCTTGTAGTGGATATCTTCGGCAATGGTCCACCGAGGAGCGGCCAGTCTTACGAGACCAGTTGGCGCAGCCATGGATGGTACTCCCGACCCCCAAGTGTTCGGTGAATCCAAGTGCTCACTGAGCCCGAGTTCTTCAGTGAATGCTAGTATAACTCTCCAATAGAGAATGTGTATGCGATATTTGTTTGTGATAAATAAACGAATAATAGAAATCAAATTTCTCATCAAAAAAATTTTTTTAAAAGACAATATGATATTAACTAGAGACTAATAAAATTAAAGGATTCATTCAGAAATATTTAGAGTTTTCTGAGACTATATTTCTTTTTTTTAACACTAAGAGCAATATTATGAAGTGCTATATCTTTATTATTTAATAGTAAGTGGTGAACTTTGGAATTTTTATTATTCATTATAAAATACACAGCGTTTAAACTAGCATATTTTCTGATAAATTTTTCTCTGCTAGTTTTATCATTGGGATACATAATAAATCCCATCTTTTTAACAGATTTATTTCCATTATGCTATATATTAATATATCATAAAAAAAATTTTTTTCAATGATAAATTTGATTTCCGCTTTTTCTTAAGATATTATCAAACAACAACAGATACACCAATCCTCTAGCTTTCACACCACTTGCTTACTTGGAGACTGTAATCAGAAGGGAGGCCATCAGAGAAACCCTCGCACAAAAGATGAGCGCTGCTTATCTCAATCTCACTGAGGCAACCGTGGCGTACCCCAACATCTACGATGATGATAAGACCGAGGTGACCCTCTGGGGGTCAGAGAATTGGGGGACCATTTCCGGTGCAGCGGCCTGGTTGCGCGAACCCGATGCTTATCGCGATATCCTTCTCTTGGTCACAGAGTCGGGGATGCACTGGGACGAGGGGCCATATAAGGCAGCAGTTCTCGCAGCAATCGACGAAATGGAGGAGTGGGAAGAGCACGGCACTGCATATGACAAGTGGTGTCAGGGCGTTCAGGACATGAACGACCTCCACTCTCCCTCCCTTTACACAGAGTGGAACCAGGCCACCGGCGAATCCAACTTCATTGGCGCCGACCAGTTGCAGAAGAACATGAAGATTCCCAAGTACACCCCCG